>Ga0209489_101420_pt1 | contig 49198 bp, 35 predicted proteins | sample SiratrowhiteBW_FD_187527 | JGI IMG/M metagenome (GOLD analysis project Ga0209489, IMG submission 187527) | Root nodule microbial communities of legume samples collected from California, USA - Siratro white BW (SPAdes) (version 2) | ecosystem: Host-associated > Plants > Roots > Nodule | place... | reverse complement strand
TATATATATATATATATATATATATATATATATATATATATATATATATATATATTTATATTTATTGATAGAAAAAATTATAAACATTTTACTACAGTCAAATAAATTTTGAAAAGGGCAAGGGCTGTATTTGTCATCGTATAGTATACCCTGACCTTACGTATCCTCTACGCATTTCCAAAACCAGTTCCCCGCGTAAGAGAAAAACATGTCGCCTTGAAACAACGCAACGCTGTGAAAAAGCAAATTATTATTTTCTCCAGTTAATAATATTTATTTCATTTCTAAATATTTAATTAAATTGATTTCAATGTTTAAAAATACTATTTCTAATATTTAATAATAAAATCTCACATATTCATAATATTTAATAAAAATCATAAATTACTTTATAAAAATAACCATCAATTTTGTCTCATAAGATATTAATATATAAACAGAATAAAGGAAACCCAAATCAAATCATGTCTTGTGACTAACAGCAGCTGAAGCAAAAATCGAATTGGAGCGTCTCTGTTTCAGAGGCTCCAATCGCATTTCTATGGGATCGATCTTCTCTTCTCTCCTTCTTCTTCTCTTTTTCTTCTTCTTCTTTTCTTCTTCACTCTCTAATCCCAATGATAACCCTCTCACACTCAAAGGTCAGAACCAACCTTTCTCTAACACCATTTTCACAACACATTGATACTTCCTAGGGTTTCTTCTGTTTCCAGTTCCACTACAAAACCTTCGTTTTCATTTACTTGATTTTCCTAATGCCGCTTCTTACTGGTTGTCATTACTGCAGGTGTGGATGTTGAAAAGCCGGTTTTGGAGGTTTCGCCTTCCGTGTTTTCGGTTTCTCGAGGTGCTAAAGAAGCTGTGCGATGCGAGCGTGTTCGAGTTTCCGGCATCTCGAGACTGAAACTTGGGAGCTTTGCTAATTCGTTCCATGTTACTTTGGCTCCCTCCGTTTCCATCCCGGAGAAGATGCATGGCAAAATTCAGGTTTGTTTTCACAGGTAAGAACGAAATTGGAGTTGAGGAACGTAGTTTTCTTTGTTTATTGGCTGCGGATTGCACTTTTGATCCTCTACTTTGTCAATTTTGCGGATTTCGTCCCTTCATTTGATTCCGCTACTTTAATTTGGTACACCGTATCTTTGACATGGCAGTGTAAACGAGTGTCATGTCATGTGTCAATATTTCTTTAATTATTGGGTGTTTAGTTAATGGGTGAATCACAATTGTATAATTAGAATACTTGGAGGGTTAAATTCACATAAAAATGGGGAGACGAAATTCATGAAATCGAGAATGAGGGGAGGAAAATGCAATTATAAGTTTTTTTGTTGTCACTGTATCTACTTCTCTCAGGTGCACGTTTGGCATGCACACTCTCGCTATTATTGTTTCAACTAATCTATAAAGGTTCCCATTTCTAATTTGCTGACCATGTGCAGGAATGATACACTTGGGTGGTGTCAATGTGAGAAAGATGAGTGGAGGAGTTTACAGAAAGGGGTTTGGAATGCTGTTATGTCACCTTTTGAAACTAGATATGTTGATGTGAAGATCAATGGAGAAATATTGGATTCTGTTACGGTTGCTCTTGAAGAAGGTTAGTTTGTTCCACCTTAAAAACTTGGGCAGGTGGGGGATAGGGGGATTGTTCTTTTGTTGTCTCTTCTCGTGGTGATTTTTTGTTATACTTTTGGTGCTAATTTTTGTACGTTTTGAAAATATGTTGCAGATTTTCAGCAATGGCGCCTCGTTTGTCTTGCAGTGGGATTGATACTGCTGTTGTTGGCTCCAATTGTTAGCAGTTGGGTTCCGTTTTATTATAGCACTTCGATGGCTATAGGGATCTTTCTTGTCATTATAATCATTCTTTTTCAGGTATGTTATAATATAAATTACTCTATCATACATAAATTCCAGCTTGTTTATTGCTTCCAAATTTTCCTCGATTGTTTGACATGTTTAAATTTCTTATTATAATGTAGGGCATGAAATTAATGCCGACTGGAAGAAAAAATATCTTTTACCTTACCATATATGGATCAGTGGTGAGTGATTTAATTTCTGGCTGTTGTTCACTTGCTGATTTTCATGTTTCATGGCAAGATTATTGGACTTGACACTATTACCTGTGTTGTTTCAGGTTGGAGCTGGATCATTCCTTTTGCACCAATTCTCTTTGATCTTAAATTCTATTTTTCAGAGTCTTGGGATGAGTGAAGATATGTACAATCCAGTAAGTTTACCAGTCCATTTCTACTTTATATAAATCGGTGCATGAGACAATACATCTTGAATGGCTAACCACTATTTAATAGTCTGAATTTCTGATCCTTTTTGTTAGATTTTTCTTCAGACCTACACATATGTTTCTGATGAATGATGAACTAACATTTTGGACTCATTTGAAACATTTTGTTTTCATTTTCAGTGAATCATTCTTTTAAATTGTTCACGACATTGTTTGTGATCTTTAAAATATATTGTGCTATCTTTTTTGTCCATTTAGAATAACTTTTGTTATATATTATTTATTTCTCTTTGGGTTAGCTAAAAGAGATTTTGGTCAACAGAAAATAGCTGCTAAAGGGGTGGAAATGACTTTGTCTTTTCCTGTATAATAATTTAGTTTTCTGGGACTATGTCATCATTTTTATATATCCGTGTTGCTGTGATGTGTGAACCATCAATCACCAAACGCCAATGGTTAATCCCTGATTTATGGTTACTCACTTACCCTTTACCTATCCCTTTTCACACTCTCGTCCCGTTTCTGTGGTCCCTTTGATTAATGCTGCATAAATTTTAATGATTTCTGGAACCAGCTTTTCTTGTCTGTTGGACACATATCATCTGATGTTTGAACCATCAATCACCAAACGCCAAAGGTTAATCCCTGATCTGTGGTTACTCACTTACCCTTTACCTATCCCTTTTCACACTCTCTCGTCCCGTTTCTGTGGTTCCTTTGATTAATGCTGCATAATTTTTAGTGATTTCTGGAGCCAGCTTTTCTTGTCTGTTGGACATATTATCAACTGTTGGTCAACTTTTTAATGATTGCCTATTTATCAGACATCTTCTATTTTCTTGTGAACTAATTTCCTTGATGCTTTTCAGGTTGCTATTTTTGTGATACTGGGCATCATCTTAGCTGGAGCTGCTTTAGGCTACTGGATTGTTAGGAGGTTTGTTATTTCAAAAGAAGATGGTAGTGTAGATGCTGGGGTTGCTCAGTTTGTGAAATGGGCAATGCGCATCATTGGAACCACTTTCATTTTACAGGTTTGCATCAAGTATTCTAATTTTTGCTTCTAATCTTGAAAATATATTTTAAAGGAGTCATAGTTTGGTATACTTTTTTATTTAAAACATAAATTAAGCTTAACAAATCAATAAAAGATACAATATTTGGCTTTTGGACTAATTTTATATGTTCATTCAGGTAGAATACAGTAAAGTTGCAAAATTTTTTAAGAACAAACAGATAAAATATAAAAGAAATTTAATATATAATATAAACTGCAAAGCGGTCTGTTTCTTTTGATTTAATAGTAAAGGAAATATAGTAGTAAATGAGTATTTTGAGAACCGAAAATAGTGAAAATAAGTTACATAACACATATAGAGAGTATAGTTATAATTATTTTTGAAATTTCTGCAATGATAAGTTTTAAAATAAAAATATTGTAAGACTATAGATTGTTAAATTTTGTTATATTGGCATATTTGGAAACAATGCCACTGCTTTCACCTGATTTGCATACTAAATTCTGTTGAATCCATGACGCCTTCAGTTTGTGATGAGATGGATATATTTATCTGTGTTGAAATTTAACTTGTTGTTAATTAAAACCCTCAAGTAGTGATATCTTACCATTTTGGTCTGCCACATACTCTTTAGGATAATGTTCATTTCCCTATTTATTCTAATTTTCATTTCTCTTTCAGAGTACTCTTGATCCTCTTCTAGCATTTGGAGCTTTGATCTCTTGCGGAATTGTTTGCAAACTTTTTTCTGCCACAAAATGGCTTCATGGATGGTAAGGATGACTTCTCTTTCTGCTTTATTTTATTTTTTGGTGTAGAATAATGTCTGGCGGACATCTTGGCCATATTTGCATGTTTTCGTTCACCTTTCACTTTTAAAGCAAGGGTAGTTTTTGCATGTTCGGCTTTTGATTGGTCATGGTAGTTTTGTCCAAGGAACACTAGTTTGGAGGATTTGGGACAAAAGAAAACAAGTTTGGAGGATTTTCACAATGCTGACCGTTTGTTAATAAGGCATTTTGGATGTTTTTTCATGCATTTTTATATTTTGCTTTTGAAGAATCCAAAAGAATTGAATCATATTGTTGGTAATGGTCACTGGTTGGAAGGTTGAACATTGTAGAGGTCTTAGGTTCAAGCTTCATAACTGTCTATGGAACCAAAAAACGGAATAAAGAGAAAGTGGGATCTACTAACATATGCTGGACTTATTTTACTTGTATCTTTTCCTGTCATTGCCTGTCATAGATAACAAGTTCAAAGCTTTTCACTTCTATGTATGGCTTTACGATTTCATGTAGGTATGAAACTTCAGGAAATGATGATTATTCCCTGCAATGGGTGAAAGGAGCGCGAGGGCGGGCAGAATTCCTTAGCAGGTCAACCCCTCAAGGAAAACAGTGGAGTAGCCCTAAAAGAAAAGTGTGGAATAGCCATAAACGATCTGCATGGACTGATTCTCCCGTGAGAGGTATTGTTTCATGTTCCGATCTTGTTATATGTATGATTGCTACATATTGTTGATTTTCTTCTGAATTTTGTTTTCTACTTCTGAATATTTTGGAAATTTCTTGCACTTAGTTGTTTGTGAATACCTGATGATCTCTTCTGAGTCATATGCTGGAAATTTCCTTTTTCTTTTTCACATTCAGTTATTTCTTTTTTGGCATGAATTAAACAATGCCACAAAATCAGTCAGTGCTGGATTTTCATTTTTTATTTTCAGCAATGAATTATGTTTTCAAATTGGCCCTCAGTCTATATTCCAAAAGGATGAACGCACTTTGCTTGCTTACCTTTTTTATGAAATATTTTTTGGTACAATTTTTATTATGAACTTTGGTACAATATTTGTATTAGTCAGATATAACACTATTTTTCAAACAACTGAAGTTTCTGGATAAATATTTTGGTTACAACAAAAATGCTGTGAATATGTTATTTGATTCATTTGTCTATTGCAGGCGTTGTAACACCATCTTCCGGGATTTCATCACAATCTCCTGGGACTCATATGGGACAGGATTATTATTCAACCTTCCACAAGACCCGGAACAGAAAGAAGTTCACAAAGCAAGAGTGGGATGAGTTCACAAGAGAATCCACAAAGCAGGCTCTAGCAGAATGGGCTGCTTCTCCAGAATTCACTGATTGGATCGTTGAGCATGCAGACCGAATAAAAGTCCTTCCAAGTGAGAGCTCAGACGAGACAATGGGAAGTGAATCTGATTCCACGGATGTAGGAAGTGGAAGTGGATTTCGGCTTTTTAATTGGCAGTGATTGGAGAATGGATTATAATTTGCTAATCAGCAGAAATAGTGAGTTAGGGATCAATGATAATACTGATCTAGGTAGGAATTTAGGACCGTTTGCTGACCCACGCAACGTTGTAGATAGTTTTATTAGTTTGCCTGGATTTTTCAAACTGCAAAGCCTGGGCATCTTGCTAAATTTGCTGTCATTGCTTATTATTTTTTGCCATTATTTTATTGTTTTTTCTAATGTAATTTTTGTTGTAGTAGTGTTGTTTTTATTCTTAGTTCCTTGTAATGTGGTTTTTATTCTGAGTTTGTAGTAGTAGTGTGTAATGTTTGTTACTCTTCATCTTTATTAGCTGGATTTTAATCGCTTTTATCTAGTGTCTTCGTATATGTTGGCATATGTTGTGTTGATGGTTGCTCGCCCCGCCGTAATTCAAGTCATAATATGTTGTGTTGAAGGTTGTCACAATCAAATTCAAGTCATAAACAAATTCTTATTCTATAAAGAAATTAGCTCTATACTTAACTAAGTTGTATTGGTAAATGAGTTTTTGGACAGTTTTAAACTTTTAATAGACTGGTATTGATATAGTATGATGCTCACCAAACATTTTCACTAATTTTATTTCCCATTAATAACTAAATATTCTGAATATTTTATAAGAAGAGCTAAGGGGCAGTGAAAGTGTACTTAAGTTACTAATTACGCATTAAATTTATATAAATTTAAATAGTATAAGAAAAATATATAACTTCTAAGGAATGTGGGATGTATAATTAAAAGGACGAAAACAGTTATAATGAAAAAACACATAATTGATTTACAGAAATTTATGTTTAAAACTAAAAGATGAAAATGAAAAAATTATCGCGTATTGTTATCTACAGAAAAGTAACTTACAAGTTTAGCTTTTGAATTTGAACTTGTGCATTCCTATTTGATGCATGGTGAAGATTTGTATGAATACAGCTAAATGTACTTTTTTTTTTTTAAATTATTTTTACTAAGAGACATATAACAGAAACTATTTTATAACATTAACTATTATTTTTTAAAAGTTAAATATTTTTTAATAAATTGTAAGAGTACAGGAGAAAAGAAAATATTGGTATTTTTTTTTAGAAATAATAAGTTTATACATTTTTATATAAAAATATAATTCATATGCATATTTTTTAAAAATAATAAGAGATTACAGGTTTTGTATGAAAAGTGAATACGGACGAGTAAGGATAATTCGAAATGTTAGTTTAGAATAAAATTAGTTGAATAATAAGTTTTGGTAAATTTTAATAAAAAATTGGCAGATGAACTATTTGACACGTTTGCAAAATATCAATTATTTTTTAAAAGAAAATATTAACTATTAAAACCCATGGTTTCATGTCAAATTTCAGGGTGCTAATTTTCATTTTTTGAGATTAATTTTGAAAACCAAATGTAAGAAACCTAATCTATCAATTTTTTCGTGAAAAAAAAAAGGAGCTAGTATGAGATTTGAGATCACGTGTATGTCACGTGAAGAACTCCATTCAGTTCAGGTGGTAGCTAGTGAGTGAATCACCAAGAGAGGCTCCGCTGCAAGTCGAAGCCAACACAAAACAAAACCCTTCTAAACCCTTTCATTCATTCACGCCAAACTATGTATCTACCCCGCCACATCCTCACCAGACTCTCCCCGCACCGCCGCCACTTCTCCCAATCCGCGGCCGCCGCCATCCTCCACCCGCCGGAGCCGGAGCCCCTCACTTACCTTCCCGGCTTTCCTCGCCCGGATCCCAAGCACGATGAGATGATCCTCGCTATCCCCCGCGCCGACTCCGGCAAGAACATTTCCGCCAAGGAGCGACGCGTCGGGCGCGTGCCGAGCATCATCTTCGAGCAGGAGGACGGCCAGCACGGCGGCAACAAACGCCTCATCTCCGTCTGCACCGACCAGATCAGAAAACTTGTCAACCACCTCGGCCGCTCCTTCTTCCTCTCCCGCCTCTTTCACCTTGAAGTCCGCGCTCAGTTCGACTCTGACGACGTCGTTGAGAGCGTTCGCGTCTTGCCTCGCAGTGTATCCTCTCTCTCTTTATTTGTATTATATTCATCGTTTTGATTTGTTAACTGATCCTGTGCTTGTGAATTTGTGATTGTGAATTTCCTCATGCAATGCGCGTGTTAAAATTGATTATGGTTTGTATTGAACATTTGAGAATTTCGCAGATTCATTTGAAAGCTGGCACAGACGCGCCGTTGAATGTGACCTTTATAAGGGCTCCCTCGCACGCTTTGTTGAAAGTTGATGTTCCTCTTGTCTTCAGAGGAGATGATGTATCGCCTGGACTCAAGAAAGGTTCGCTCTATTATCCTCGCACTTTAATTTTTTTACATAGTAAGCTCTGTGCGGATAATTTTTTCTATAGTAGTAATTAAAAAGGTTAAATTAATTTAGATCTCCTGTTAGTTAACCTCAGCTTATGTCAAGTTTTTTCCATCTTCTCGTGACCTGCATAAGTTGATTTTAATGGTAGTAGGCTTCATGCTAAGTGGTTTAATGTGATATATTTTTTTGTTAGAATTTTGAGTTCTGATGTCTTTTCATGTGGCATGTATACCAAAGTGTGGATAAGTGCTGATGATAGTTGGTATTGGTAGATAAATAGGTCTTAAGGCTGAGTTTTATTATGGTCAAGTGTACGAGGCTCCTACGATTGTAAGGTCTGAGGGGAGGGGCTGCTTTTGTTATTGAAGCCATTAAACCAATGACTACTAGGTCATTAGGTATCAAGTATCCTTACTTTTAATGATGTAGTGCTCTTTATGAAGAATACCCTCCCATTAACAAGTATCCTTAGTTTATAATGTCTATGTAGGGTAAAATGGATGCCTTTTTCTATGTAATTTTATTCTGTTTAGTGTGTGCTGTTTTAATCTGACTGATAGTTACTTATAGTAATGATATGGGCATTTGGTATTTTAGCATATGTACTTTGTTATAGTCCAAATGATCTAAAACACCAGTTCTCGCTTTTCTATCTTGAATTCAACTTGAGCAAGTTTGAGTACACTACTAGACGTGCCAATTATGCGTTGTTTTTTTTTTCTTCTGTTCTTGTTCTCCTTTATTATAATTCAATTGACTTGTTTTATTAATAATGACCTGTTAATTATCTGGTATTCCTAAATTAAAACTAGTCTGCTGTTACTGCCTTGTTAGTTGTAGTCAACTGTTGTGTACTTGTGTAAATGTTTACTCACTCACTCAGTTTAAGAACAATTTGGATCCTCCGGGCAATTATAATTTATGAGTAGAACATCAGTTTCTGTCAAATGATTCAAATGTAAGATTATATTATGCAACGTGAATGGTTCTTAATTCATTATTCAACATTTTTTGCTTTTTGCTTGACACCTACTTCTCAAAGCATTTTGTTTAGTTCGTTGTTGTGTTGTGTGTATAATGTTTTACTTTGTTGAGTATTATTAATCACTCTACAAATTTGGCAGGTGCCTCTTTGAATACCATCAAAAGGACTGTTAAGTTCTTGTGCCCTGCTGACATTATTCCCCCATATATTGACGTGGATTTGAGTGAGTTGGATGTGGGCCAGAAGGTGGTAATGGGAGATCTCAAAGTTCACCCTGCTTTAAAACTTCTTCAATCAAAAGAGGAAGCTGTTTGTAAAATTATGGGCCAAAGAGTTTCTGAAATACAAAAGAAATCTAAGTAACTGCTTTTTGCATCTTTGGGGTCATCGCTGCTGCACTGAAGCATTTTATAGGTAGCATGTCTCATTCAAAGTCTTTTTATTGGTTGATTCTTGGCAGCAGTGAGGGACACGGTTGTAGAATTCCAACGTTAGCCTTTTGTTAGCTTCCTTTTCTTTCAGTTCCGCCCTTCTTCAAATCTGTTTCTGCCATTTCTTTTGGCAAAAATGAATACGTAGGGGATGAGAATAGGAAGTTAATGCGTTGAGTTTATGTATGCAATATCAATTAGTCTTTTTTGAGTTATTGAGTGCAAGCAGAGAGGATTACTACCACTGATGTCCTCATCTCCTTAATAAATACTTAACAACGCCTGTCTGGAACTCCCCAATTTGACTTTTAAGACATCCGACAGGTAATTTATAAATTTATTTACATTTAGTTAATGTTTGCCACAATATTAGTTTTATTTTTCGTCTATGTTCTAAAAATTGTGCTTCTATATTAATAGTTCCTAATTGAAATTCAATAGCTACAAACTGTCTTATAGTTTACGAAATCAGTTGTAAATTTGCACTCAAAGGTTGTCTTTCTTGTGAAAGTGGTCTTCTATGGTAACTCTAGTTGGTTCAAAAATCTGTTGATGTCTAGCAGTAACAACTCTATCAGCCCACCATATTAATGTCACTACAGGTCAAGCAAGACGAGACTGATGATGGCCCGTATACCCTTTATTTTTCATCAGAAAAGAAACAAGAAAAGCTGAAAAAGCTAATCTTGTGAGAACGAAATGCTTATGATATCAGCTTTTAGGTGAACCACAATACCAGCTAGAGGGGATTCAAAGCTTTTAGGCTCATTGTTGTTAGGTACAAGTTTTGAAAGAAATGGTACCTAGAAATTGCCTTTTGTTGTAGTATGCTAGAGCTAGACATGCCAATCCTTCCAAGATCATGGATGCTAGCGTGTCTGGTGTCGGGTCCATTGAGGAACCAAATCTCTTTAGGGTCAAAAGGTAAGAAGTGTGTTTTTGACAACAAATAAGTTAGCTCTAATTTATTTAATTATTAGGTCCAAACTATGTTAGATTTAAGTTGAATTCTTTGGTAAATGATCTTTTTTTCGGACCAATTTTTTATTCTTTTATAGTGTGCTTTGATAGAAAATTTTAAGAAAGTATTTCTTTTTACAGTAATTTTGAAATGCTTGGCAAAATACGTTATTTAGATAAAGAATTTTAAAATAAACTAAGATTGTAGAAATTTATGAGAGTAATTGAATTATTTAAAATTAGATCATTTCAAATTTCATTTAAAAAGGAAGAATTTAAAATGTTTATCTTTTCAAATTTACATGTATTTTTTTATTGATTAAATTTTGATTAGGGTATGAGGAATTTGATTAAAGACTTGAGACATTGTAGCAATGATTACTTTTCAGTTAAATTTTGCTAAGATATTTCTTTATTAATGTTAATATGAATTATTATTATTTTTTATTTAGATGGTTAAGATTATATTGTTGTTCTAGAGTATTCCTATTGCTTGTTCGATAATATGTAGAGTTCTGTTTAATATTTTGAATAATGTGGGTAGGTTATTATTTAGTAATTATTTTCTTGCATTGACAACGTTATTAGTCAATAGTTGATTAGATTTTGTTTTTCCTGCTGATTGAAAACATTTTTAATATACCAGTAATTAGAATTGTTTCCGTCAATGTTAACTAGAGAATTTCAGTTAGCATTAATTGACAAGTAAGAAAAAAGAAAATGAACTCAAACAACAATGTTATGAAAATAGTTTAGGTCATATGAATGTAAATAACTGTGACTGATATTAACGGAAAATAATTTCAGTGAATCACGAAAGAACTTCATCAATATTAGTTAAAAGAATCTTGATAAATTTTGACAAAAAGTAGGATCAATTAAAATTGACTAAAAAGATTTCTATATTAATTTTTTAAATTATTAATAATAATTAATATTTAAATAAATTTTAGTACTTAATGGTAATTAAAATACTTTATTTAAATGAAAAAAATAAAATTTAATTTTAAAAAAAATAAGATTAATTTAAATATAATGTATTTAAATTTCTGTCTCAGCATTAATTGTTTTGAATGCACTACATTCCAAAAAGCATAAGGATAATGTGATTAGAACAAATAATACATCATGAAACATTTCTTTAAACACAAATGTCTTGTAGAATACTTGTTTTCTAGCTAAAATATTATACTTGTAAAATGCCAATTCCGTAATCCAAATATTGTCCTTTTTGAAATGCTTCTTTCTTAAACAAAATATACTTTTGTATAGTGTATTTCATGGTACAATAATAAATAATAACGGATGAGGTATCCGGGACCGTAAGTCAAAATATCATACTTTGTGGAAATATATACCGCAATGCATACAAAATGATTAAGGAATGTGATATGAAACTTTTTGATAAAAAAAAGCATTTTAATTTCGTTATTATATTATACTTCCGTGATGCCTATTTTTGTAACAAGATATTATGTTCCAGTAATGTCTATCTTCTAACAAAATTTTATACTTTTATAATGCTTATTATTATTATTATTATTATTACCAGAAAATCTCTTTCTTGTTTATAATGGACCCAATAACGAACTCAGATCACCACATATTTTAGGTTTAACTGATAAATTTGTTTTATATTATCATAACTCTGTCAAAGTACAGTTAGTTACTTTAAGACTCAGAAAAAAGCATCCTCACTCACTTAGAAATGCATCCATCATTATTACTAAATACAGAAATAATTTAACAAACTACTATAACTCTATAGATGAAATAACAGACCTTAAAAGATATTACTGAAAGGTAGAATATTATAAGTTAGTCATTAAATTACTAAAAAGAGCTTTAAGAAGACTAAATTATTATATAACTTAAAAATGCATAATTATAGTATTATCGTTGAAGACAATAATGGTAGATATTGGGGCATGAGAATAAAGAATAGAAATCCTCATCCATCTAAAAATCTTATGATACTTATTAAACTTATTAAGAAAAAATTGGAAAAATATAGATTGTGAGATGAAAGAATTACTAATTTTTTGAATAAACGATTCAAGAAGAGGTTCTACTATATCATAAATGGTTATAACAAGTACACAAACCTCTTCAGGTTATAACGAGTACACAAACCGCTCTAGGTTATACTGAGTACACAAACCTCTCTAGGTTATATCAGTCCCAATCTTCCCTTGAGATCAAGACCACTCAAGATTTAAAGAAACATTATCAAAAGAGAGAATAATGAAAGCTCACAAGGATATACTTCACAATGGTGAAGAATTACACAATAGTTTCACACAACCTAAAACTCTATATGCTCTCAATGACAGATTGATAATATACACTCAATTGTAGATACTCTATTGCTTTAATGTATTGTATAATGTATTTTCTCTTTTTGCTTCTTGTTCTTCAACTTGAAATTGCTCTTATATATGTAGCATTTTAGAAACTAGCCGCTGGAATGCTTGAACAAAATCTTGACTTTCTAATGTATGGCGCTCAAACTGGAAATATTTCTCTAATTTTTGTACTGCATTAACTTGATTAATTCTGTATCGGAAATAATTTAAAATAATATAGATAAATTATATTTGAGATACTCATCAATAATTTGAATAATTTCCATTATGAACATATTTGAACTTTAAAGCACATCATGATATAAAATCAATTAATCACATATTTAATTACTGCATAATAATTCCATTTATGAAGAATTTTGAATGTTAAAGCACATCATGCTATAAAATCAATTAATCACATTTAAATACTCCATAATAATTTGAATAATTTCCATTATCAACAAATTTGAACGTTAAAGCACATCATGCTATAAAATCAATTTTAAATCATATCAATAACATAAATAAATAATAATAAAACTTATCTCTTCATGGACCATGTGTCTGTTGTTTTAATAATAATCTTAACTGCACAATGCATATAAATCATCAAATCAAATATAAATGTATACTTGAGTTTTGTTATCATCAAAACTTTACCAAGTGATTTGATCATCTAAAGGGACTTTGGAACGTCTAGTATTCGACCATCTCCCCCTTTTTGATGATGACAAAACTACAAGTCTCAGGAACAAATAATTGCAAAAATATCAAGAGAATAAACAGTGGAAGAATTTATTTGATAAAAAACATGCAAATGCATAATTGCATAAAATTAGAATTGTAAAACAAATCCAAGGGCACTCAAAGTATTTGCAAAAATATATTTGATCTTTTCTCTTAATTATTTGTCATACTTTCTCTTTCTCCAGCTTTTTGTCATCGTAGAAAGGGGTTAATTTAAGAAATCATCATTGCTACTGGGAGGTGCTGATAAAAGATTCTAAGTGGTCATGTGTTTGGGATAAAAAGTTTTAGAATAAGGATGACTTCAAACTGTAGCTCAATAACCTTGATCTTTAACACAAAAATCTTATGGTTCCTATACACACTCATCATTTAGATATTATTAAATAATAAACAGATGAGGGAACAATATTTTTTCATATTTTGGAGAGCTCATTTGATGTGAATTTCTGGCTTGAATAACACAACAACTTGGGTGAGAAAGGAAACTCAATTAAATTTTTCTAGGTGTGTAAATTTGGTAAAGGGAAATTTTAACTCAGACTCTTAAAATTAGAAAATGCATAGTGTGAATTAATTAAGAAAAGAGAACAATTTTTCACCAGACTATGAAAAAAAAATTGATAAATGCATCAAGAAAATATGATTGAAAAGAATCATGCTTTAAAAGAAATAAATATAGATGCATATAAAATTTTAAATGAAAATATTTTATGCAATGAGTTTAAGCCAATTGATATTCAATTAAGATCATACCCAAAAGTTCTCTTAAATATTTAAAACGTTATTGAACAAGGGGTTTTATAAAAATATTTGCTAATTGTTTATCAATTGAGACAAATTGCAAATCAGTGGTACCTTTTTGAACATGATCTCTTATAAAATGACTTTTAATTTCAATATGTTAAAAACACACACTTTTTTTATTTTATAAATAAAATAAAACAAATTTGAAGAAACCAAGATAATGTAAATCAAATTTAAAACTATGTAAAAAATATGACACCTTGCTTAGACAGTCACATATCATCAAATACATGTAAATTTTATTAGACCGTCTAATATGTAAAATATATAGAGTAACAAATGCAAGCAAAAAGAAATACTTATCTTGTAGACAGGACAAACCGTCTAATCTTAGATGAACCTTTATTAGTAAAATGTGAACGTCTCATCCTTATTTGACCAATTCGAACAAATCTTGTTCATCTTTTTATGTTATCTCTCTGTCTCTTGACTCTCAATTATGGGAATGTAGACTTTCTTACCTTTATGAATAGTGAGCATTCTTTTTTCCAATTCCAATATTTGAGTCTTCTTGTTTGGATTTAATATATCTGCAAGAGGAATAATTTTCTCTTTTGGTGCTCACACTGTTTTGGGTCCTTTCATGTTAGTTTTTCTCTAAGATTTATTCTTGAAGGTTCTTGCAGAAATATTAATAGACAAATATTAGTAGACAATATAGGATGTACAATGGAAGAACTAGATGATGCATTATTTTGATCACAACCTATTCCATTCTTATCATGAGAATTTATAGAACTTTTTATCAACATATTTAGAGATTTTTCATTTGTATTTGAATGAGATAAAACTTTTCTAAGAGCAATATTTTTAGTAATAATATAATCAATATTTGTCTCATTTGATTCAATAGGCCTTTTTCCTAATTTTTCTCTAATTAACACAAGTTCTTTTTCCAAGTTGTTGATATTTGTGTTCTGAATTGCAAGGTCCCTTTTAAGGTTCCTATTTTCATTACACAATCTTTCTTTTTCTTAGAGAAGCTCTGTGTTTTCTTTCTCTTGTTGCATTAATTCAATTTCTTTGTAAGCATTTTTATAATTTCTTTTCATTGTTTTATATGTAGATGCAATCGTACCATTATTAGATATTGCTTCTTGATAACCTAATCATAAACTATCAATATTAGTAAAATCTACCTCATTATCTGAGTCCTCTGACATAGAGTTATTGTCACATCATTCATGAGACCTGTGTTTGCCTCCTCTTCAGAATCAGAACTAGATGAGTCCAAATCTTCCCAAGTTAACAGGAAACTCTTCTTCTTTTTGGAGAATTTCTTCTTCTTTTCTTTCTCCTCTTTTTCTTCAATCTATCAGGACATTCTAATTTGAAGTGTCCTGGCTTCTTTTGAACCTCTTTAAAACTTTATTAATATATGTTTTTTGAGACAAACCCAACACAATATTTCTATTCTTATCACATAGTATGCCTCACTCGGATCTTTAAATTCAAAGTTATTAGAGAGAAACTTCTTAGTCTAACTTAACAGACCAAGATTATTAGTTGCAAGTAAGATATCATCAACATACAAAATTAGAAATATAAACTTGCTCTAACTGACCTTTAGATATATACATCGATGAACAATGTTTTCCTTAAATCCAAAGGACGTAATGATATCATTGAACTTAAGATACCATTACCTAGAAGTCTCTTTAAGTCCATATATTAATTTATTTGATTTCTTAAGTTTACACATCATGTGTTCCTTTCCTTCTTCAGTGAACCCCCGGTTGGTCCATATAAACATCATCTAAATTCTCATCCAAAAAAGAGCAGTTTTAACATAGTTTTAACATCTATTTGCAACTCAAAGATCATAATGAGCTACCAAGCCATGATGATTATGAACTAATCTTTCTTAGAAACAAGCAAAAATGTTTCCTTATAATCAATGTCATCCTTTTTAAGTAAAATCTTTGACAAACAGTCAAACCTTGTAACGTTCGATATTTCCAAGTTTGTATGCAATATAAGTCTTTACATTATTATTATTAACATTTTTAATATTATTATTATCATTAATAATAATAATAACATTATTATTATTATTATTATTATTAGTATTATAAACATTACTCACTACAAAAAAAATATTAATTTTAACAGATTGTTTTATTGGAGGCTACTAAACCCCTTCTAAGCCACACACGTAACAGAACGATGTTATAATAAACCTCTGTAAAATTCATCAATTTAATGTTTTAATTAGTTTTAATACTTAAACAAAAATTGAAGCGTTAAGTTTTCATTTAAAGAGAACATTCCAGTAGCTTGACCTAACCGCGTGAGATTTTCCTTCTTCAACTTTCCAACTACAATTTGATATATAGATTTCTTCTTCAACTCTAACTCGCAACTAGTTAGAATTCCTAACTCAGTGCACATAAATTGTCCTTTAAATGGAGCACGTTACTTGTGCGCAGGCAAATCCTATTTCAAATTCATCTTTCTCATTTTAAAATTGATTTTCACTTTCTCCATTTCTCATATCCTAGGTCACTTTTGTAACTAAGTCTTAGTGTGTTATTTGTTTATGGAACAAATTATTTTCAGATGATGCTTTTTTGTTATAGAAATGTTTCAGGTGTTTTCGTTCGGGAGGGTTCGGTGTCAAATCGTCTCTACGTTCGGTCTCTTGTGGTTCGTCTTCCTATGTTTCGTCCTCACATATAAGGCATGGTTGGTGAAACACACTAAGGCCTATGCGATTGAGGAGAAGGAGAGAAGGTTTCAGATTTTTAAGAATAATTTAAGGTTCGTTGAGGAGCATAACAATGGGGTGAGAAACAACGAGTTCAAGCTGGGGTTCTTGTGCACGTCTAGGAAGAATGGCCACAACACTTTTCGTGTTCAAAATATACATGTGCCGCTTTACTCTTCACTCTTTATGTACTGACTTCAAATCAAATTTCAATTACTCTTCAGTTCTAACTTGCTTTCTCGGCTCTTGAATAATATTTATAGAATTTTAGGTTATCTGTAAAACGAAACAAGAATAAAATCTAAGTTATATAGAAAAAGTTATGAACAAAATAAAAAAAAAATACTCAAATATGTTAAAATTTTAAAAGTGGTGTTAAAATAATAACTTTTAACTGGAACCTAATTGGTCTAATTACAGTAAAATGGTCTAAAACTCTACTAATTATTAACTGATTTGTCTTTATTATTATCATTATATAATGGGAGAGTGATAAAATTAAATAAGTATCAAGGAACTCATTGTTTTTGATTCAAGGTTACCATTCTGTTTATTATAAATCTTTCTTTAATTATGTGACAAATTACAAAATCAATCTAAATTGATTAAAAATTGATAAATTAATTGGTTTCGGTCTTCATGAAGGTTGCTGGGCATTCTCCACAGTTAGTTGAAGGAATCAATCAAATTGTTATTGTAGATGATTAACTATTAAATTGATTAACAATTTAATAGATATGTTATCAAATTGATTAAAAATGTGACTTTTCTGATTCTCACATTACCTATTAAATATGCAAGGAAAGGGTATTAAAACTACAAAACCTATTATTGAAACTGCAAAACCTATTTTGAAAGCTTAGAACGTAAAGGTCCTTCTGCTGTTGGATTTGTTGGTTTCTGTTGGGGTGGTAAGTGGCTTCCACTAAATTGGTGTTCTTTTATCTCCTCTTATATTTGTATTTTGCAACTTCAGGTCATGTTAAGTATAAACTACATACATAATAATGTGTTTTCCTCTTTCTCACAACGAGGACCGTTATTGACCTTAGGAAAGCTAAACTTGTTCAAGCTTTTGTGCTATTACATCCATTATTTATTTCTATGGATGACGTTCGTGGTATGAATTCTCAATAAGATTTTAGATTGTTTCATAATCTATAGGTTTCCCAATCTGACAAAGTGTTTTCTAAGGAAAACAAAAACTTCAACAATAATTAAAAAGTTTCCAGATTATTAATGATTCCGAAAGATGAGAAAAATCTATAATGACAACATGGGGCTTGTATTTTCTAGTAAATGTCTTTCGATGCTGTTTGATTTTTTCATGTGTTCGAAATTTCAATTGTTATACTTGAGCATGAGTTAGTCGCTCTTCCAAAACTTATAAAGCAATTTAAACAAGTCTTAGATACTAAACCTAAGGTAGGATGAAACTTATTTTCCTTACGTAGTTATATATAAGCCATAGCACGCATTAATAACCAAACAATAGCTGGATTCTAATAAAGACATTAACTCCCACGAGTGTTAAGATTCTTTCTCTCTAATATAGCTAGTTTTTGAGAGTGGATTCCCCAACTACCTGGGTGTTTATCAGATTCTTGTTGCCTCCCTTCTTCTAATTAAGCTATATTGTCAACACTATTCTTAATGTTGTACAAGAGCACATGTTAGAGAAATAAAGAATTCATTGGTCTAAATCCTAAAAATTCAAGTGTTTAGGGTAGTTAGTCTTTTGCATAACATCTTTTGACAGTAACACATTCTTAATAAATTATTTATTGATGGTGATACCAAATGGTGGTAAACAATTTCAACAGAACGGTTAAACATTTCAGTAATAAATATTTCAGCATAGTATTAGTGTGATCACAGTGAAAAGAAAAGGAAAATAAAATTATCAGTAGAACTTCTCAAATTTTAAAGATTGTAACCCTCACTCATATTTGAGGTTTGATTTATATGAAATGAGAGCATTTGAAGTAGATAGGTTCATCGATGAAAAACTTATTGTTGATTGTGAAATGTTTAGGATCCAGTAAGAGTATATGATCATATCCAAGTTATTAGAAATACATGTATTGATTGCAAGCAGTGGCGGCTCAAGGCTTTAAGAGGCCTAAAACGAATAAAAAATAAAGTCTTTTTTAAATTAATAAAATAATTAAATTATGATATTTTTAATATTAGAACAATTTTATCTTACAATTTTATTGTCGTTATCCTGAGTTTGTGTTATTATCATGAGTTTGAGAATCAAAATTATTATCCTAAGTTTGAAAATCAAAATTATTATCTACTTTATTATTATCTTCACCTATATTTATATTGTTATCTTCACCTGAATTTATATATGTTCTTCATTTAAACAAGACTCACCTGCATTTTCTAATTCATTTTTTTGTTTATTTTTATAAATTTATCCATAGTCCCTTTTTGTGATTCAACAAAAAGTTTAATTCTTGTTTTTTTTTTTAACTTTTGAATAACCTGATTCAAATTTTCTAGTTGCCATATTTATATATTTTTATATAAAATTGAAAATTATAATATATATCACACTGAATATAACTTATAAGTTAAAAGGATAAAACCTGATTGTCAAGACAATAAACTTGATGGTAGTCTCAAGTCTCCTATTATGATTCGATCATGTCCTTTGGTATTTCTTTAATATAATTTGTAACTTCTATTATGTTTCGATCCTATCCTTTGATATGTCTTTAAATATAATTTGTAACTTCTAAATTCTGTTCCTTAAATATGCACAAATTATTGTAAGAAAAATAAAGAAAAATAAAAAAAAAAAGATCAATCTCATATTATTTTTACTTAATATTGATCTCTCAAAAAGAGTCAAAGTGAACACAAATTATTTCTCAATCAATTTACTACTCAAAATCTCTAACTAGAGACACGCACATAAATGCACACTATATAATGATTAAATATGAAATGAAAGAATTTGAAATTGAAAATAAATTGAAATAATATTATGGAAGGAACCAAGAGACAGATGAAGGAAGGAGATAAGTAAAGAAAGAAAGAGAGAAGTCCAATAGTCATACAATGATGATAGGACATAAAGAAATTATATGAATATGTTGGAATATAGGGAAGAAATAAATTAGAAAATTTTGATAGGAAAGATTTCTTGATTAATTTTTTTTTAAATATTATTAATTTATTAAAAGAAAGTTTCAAGAATATTATTCATTAAAAGTATTTATAGTACCAATATAAATTTAAAGTCATTAAATAATATTTATAGTTATAAACTTAAAGTAAGTTAAATATTTAAATTTTTAATGAAAGTTTTATTAATATAATTTTAAAATTAAATATTTTTTATTTTATAATAATATGAGTATTAAATTTTTTTTTAAGGCTTTGAGGCCTTGAGTTCTAAAGTATATTAAATTTTTTTGAGGCTTTTGTAGTTTTGAGGCCTAAAACATATTAAATTTTTTTGAGGCCTTTGAGACCTTGAGGCCTAAAGCGGTTGCTTTACTTGCTTGGGCCTTGAGCCATCCCTGATTGCAAGATGCATGATATTCAGGCCAATTAGGCATTTAAAAAATTTTACATTTTTATTCACTATTTAATGAAAAAGAAAAATGCTGATCTCTAAGTCCAAAGGCTGTAAACCAATATATTGCTTTGCATATTCAGTTGTTTAAAAAAGTGTGCTTTGTTACAAACTCTATTTCCTAATTTAACAGATTGATTGCTATGATCTTTTTGAACTTTCCTGAAGGTTAAAGAAATACTTGAAGGAGCTAAAGTGCTTGAATGGTTGAGAGAACATGCATAGATTCAATATATAACTAGATGAGAGATGAGCACAGCCAAAACAAATCAGGAAAATGAAATTGAAGGTTCATTTGAAAGAATTTTGTTTCAGCGGATGTAAGTTATGAGAAAAAAAAAAAAAAAACTATTCTTGATTGAATTTTGAAGAAAGATTATTAAGAATAGAAAAATGTATTACAAGTTTGTAAATTGAGACTTCTCCAATAAATTAATAATAGATATAACAAAAAAACAGTATCGAAAAACACCAATATATTTCTCATTATAAATCCAATTTAAATGTCAATGTTAAGCCCTAAAGGGAAAAAGAAGGAATGTACTGTCACATGCAAGGATCACTACATTCTGTACAGTTCAGCGGTTAACAAAAATATCTAAAAATATTATTTACTAATATACACTACTTGTTCCACGAGTGTCTTCATCTACGAATATAACACCAATTGAAGCATGCTTTTATTATAATTATCTTTTATATATTAAGTATATGTTTAAGGAAGTGTTCCTAATAAAAAACAAATGATCAACATTAAAAATCATAACTAAATGTTATTTAGTTTTTTTATTATGTCTAGTTTTACGAATCAAAACAAATGATAAAACTTAAAGTTTAAAGTTTCAATTAAGTCGTAAACTTTGTTCATTTTTACTATTGTCAATGATAGATTCAATTATAAATACAAATGTTTTAAAGTCTTTACTCTTTATGATTTATTCTTAATACCAATTTTAAAGTTTTTATTTTTTATAATTTATTTAAGTTGTTTGATAAAATTAATTAATAAACCTCATTTAAGTAAACATAACAGATGAATTTATTAAATTGTTGGTAATGTGGGTTGAAATCGCCAAAATAACGGGTTTAAAACTGTTGATAATTACGGGAGTTTGAAACTATAAAAAATAACGGGAGTTCAAAACTCTTGAAAATTATGGGAGTCTGAACCTGTCAAAAATAGCGATGGTTTGAAACCGTTAGAAATAACAAGGGTTTGAAATCACAAAAAATAATTGGGGTTTAAAACCATCATTCCAGGAGTTAGTAAAAATCATCGGTAATCCGTTAATAATGCTGGTTCTTCCAGGAAAAACTAAACAGCGGGTAATGCACTTAATAGAGGTTAAAATCGTGGAAAAAAATGCTAAATATAACCTTCATTAAAAGCAATTTTTCTTCTATAGGCTATAAATGTGTACCATAATAAACAATGCTGGAGATGGAGATGTATGTGGGTAGCAATAATGTGGATTATTTGGACGCATAGGAATATATTATTATCAAGAATAGGGTGAAAGACCTTGAAAAGGTTTAACTTAGCATAGTTAAGGCGTGATGTTGGATAACAAATAAGATACCTAAGGCAAATTTCACGTATTTAGACTGGTGCCTTTGCCCAATCATGTGTATTAAACTCTTAGGAGCTTAGAACCTAAATTGTTTTGCTTGGATAAGAAGTCAGTTGAAGAGTTTGTACAATTGTGTTTGATGTGTTATATCCCTGTTTTTCTATGCTACTAACTTTTTGTCATAGGAGTTTTGAGAAACTAGCCAAAACTATCCTTATAATATAATATAATATAACATAATATAGTATAATATAATATAATATAATAAGATAAGAACGTAGTATAACATAATATAATATGACGTAATATAGTAACACTTTATAATATTAAGTAATATAATATAACAACTTTAACGAATTTGACTTAAAATATAAGAAAAAAAACATTTTTTTTTTCCTTTCAACTAGGCAAATCTTGTATTAGTAAAAAATACTTTAATTAAAATAATTAATATAAATCTTTATAGTTAATAAAACTAATAATTTTGGATTTTGACCAACAATAAATTTTAGTTCATTATTATTCAACAAACTAAAATCCCTCTCTCTATATATATATTATTCTCTTTCGAATATCCTTCAACATTTTGTCATTGTTTTTCTATGTGTCTATCAGAAATAAGAGATTTATTAGCAAAGAGTGTCAGTTGCAATGTCTTTGTTTGTGAGAAGCATTTTCTTACTATCTATACTTACATTGGTGTGGGCAAAACATGTTACTGTAACAATTTGGAAGGACATGAAGATTTGTACCTTCACTGCAAATCTAAAAATAATGATCTTGGATTACATCTTCTCCATTTTAATCAAACCTTCCATTGGAGTTTTGGGACTGATATCTTCCGGAAAACATTATTCTTTTGTTCCTTTAAATGGGGAAATGGTAATTTATTGTATTATGATGCATACGGTACAACTTAGAGATTCCAATGTATGTGAAAAATGTTTTTGGTATGTTCATAAAGCTGGACCATGCAGGTACGAAAATTGTACTTCAGGATCATGCGTGCGCAAATGCTACCCGTGGAACTGATGTGTTCGATTATAATATGTAATCTTTCATGAATAATATAGATTTTTTGATATCTCAATGTTTCAAGCTTTGTTTTTTTTTTCTTCAAGCATGAAAAGTGGTATGTGAAAAAATTAAGTTGTTTATAAAGTTTATTAAACTTTTCATAAGTTAAAATATCTTAAAATATCATTTTAGTTATTCTACCCAATTGAGTGTATTTTAATAAAATAAAACAATATTAATTTTAGAATTTAAAATACTTAAATAATTTTAATTTGACAAAAGAATTGTTAAAATTAATTTACATTAATCTAAAACCAAAACAAAAAAGGGGGTCATTGCTAGAAAGTTTAGTACTTCCTAATAAAATGTGAATTGTGACGTAATTAGAGATGTACATATGCATTGTATAGTAAGATGTTTGTGTCTTTTAATAAGTATCATCTTATCATCTAAATTATTTTTTCACTATTTGAGATCCCTTTATATACAAGATCTCCTACGAAACAAGTATATGAGCAAAAATCTTCTTCTGTTAGAATTTCTTTTAGTTTACTTCACATCTTGATTACTAAAACACTTATAAGGAATTATATAAATAAATATTGAATCACTTCAAATTAAAATTAATAAGTAAATATTGTCTATTAGATATATCACGTAGACTAAAATTTTAAATAATAAAAACCAAATAAAAAGATCAAAATAATGTTTCGAAACTACAATGAAATAAAATAAATAGATTGAGGTACGTTCAGCAAAGTAAAAAGTAAAATAGTCGAATTGATTACGAGTAAAGTAACGTATTATAATATAACCTTCAAATAAATAAAACCTATGCATAAAATATTTATTTACATTTATTCAAAGACTAAATAAATATAGTCATATATAATTCAATAGACTTATTTTACACGTTTATAATATAATAACGTAATATGACGTTACAAATATAATATAATATAATATAATATAATATAACATAACATAATATAGTATAGTATAACATAACATAAGATAACATAGTATATTACAGTACAGTACAATACAGTATAGTATAGTATAATGTAGGAACAGCTGGCTCCAGAAGGAGAATGGAGCCTGAACTCAATTTGCTATAAATAGAAATCACCAACCAAGGTAAAAATATCTAAGCACAGATAAAGCAGTTTTATACTGGTTCACCCTAATCTCTTGGGCTACGTCCAATTCTCCCTTAAACAAACTGTTTAAGAGGTTTCACTATTTAGCAAATAGTTACAACGAGTACACAAACCTCTCCAGGTTACAACGAGTACACAAACCTCTCCAGGTTACAACAAATATACAAATCTCTCCAGGTTATCACGAGTACACAAACCTCTCCAGGTTATACTAGTCCCAATCTCCCCCTGAGATCAAAACCACTCAAGAATTAAAGAAACAATCTCAAAGGAGAGAACAATGAAAGCTCATAAGGGTTTACTTCACAATGGTGAAGAATTACACAATGCTTTCACACAACCCAAAACTCTATATGCTCTCTATAACAGATTGACAATAAACACTCAATATATTGTCTTCAATGTATTATATGATGTATTTCTCTTCTTGCTTCTTGTTGTGTGTTCTTCCACTTGAACTTGCTCCTCTATATGTAGCTTTTTAGAAACTAGCCGTTGGGATGCTTGAACAGAGTAATCTTGATTTTCTGATGTATGAAGCTCAAACTGGAAATATTTCTCTAATTTTCATACTGCATTAAACTTGATTAGTTATGTATCAGAAATAATTTAAAATAAAATAGAGAAATTATATTTGAGATACTCATCAATAATTTGAATAATTTCTATTATGAACAGATTTGAACGTTAACAATGAATCACATCTAAATAGTCCATAATAATTTGAATAATTTCCATTATGAACATATTTGAACATTAAAGCATAATATGATATAAAATCAATTAAAATCAAATCAATAACACATAAAAGTAAATAGTAAAAAAATTATCTCTTTATAGACCATGTGTCTCCTGCTTTAATAATAATATTAATTGTGCAATGTATATAAGTCATCAAATATAAATATATACTTGAGTTTTGTTATCATCAAAACTTTATCAGATGATTTGCTCCTCTAAAGAGACTTTGGACCGTCTAATGTTCAACATATAATATAGTATAGTATAATATAGTATAGTATAGTATAGTAAAGTATAGTATAATATAGTATTGTATAATATAGTATAGTATAGTATAACAATATAATATAGTATAACATAGTATAGTATAATATAATATAATATAATATAGTATAGTATAATATAGTATCCAAGGCCTTCCAAGCAAGCAACTGTAGGCCGGTAATATATCCATAACTTGGAACACAACTTGAAAAGTGCATGGTCCAATTTGCACTGGTAATTCTACTTCACCAACGACTTCACTCTTACTTCCATCAAAAGCTCTGCCACCATGGTACTGGGATGTAAATGAATCCCATCGCTTGGAAATTTGTTCAGGGTGGATTTTGGCATTACATTCAATGATGAACCATTATCAATTAATACTTATGATATGAAGTGATTCATGCATTTGACTGAAATGTGAAGAGCTTTATTATGCCCTCTGCCTTCTGGTGGTAATTAATCCTCAGTAAAAGTCAAGTAATTGTTAGCAGTAATATGGCTAACAATCCCTTCAAATTTATCTAAGGAAATGTCTTATTCCACATGGGCTCCGCTCAAAATTTTCATTAGTAATTTCCGATGAGAATCTGAATGCATTAATAGCTCCAACAAAGACACCTTTGCAGGCATTCGATTTAGCTGGTCCACCACTTTATACTCGCTTTGTTGGATAAATTTTAAGAACTCATATGCATCATTATCTGTAACCTCTTTTCTTTCTTTCTGATCCAGCTCTGATCAACTTACACAACTTTTCCTATTAAAAATGATTTAACCTTTTCTGTCGCCACTTCTTCTCTGATTTTTTCATGTCTTTTCTCATCTCTCAACTCAGGAGGAGTAAACAGTCAACCACTCCTAGTCATGCCCCCAATTCCGGATATATTATTAATAACAGCTTTGCCTTGTTCGACTGATTCATCTTTTTGTTCTCCTTGGATGATACTGACACCATACTTCCAAGGAACAACTTTATCATTCTTGTATGGGAAAGCAGAGGGTGTCTGAATCACCAAAGGTCGTCGTCCTGCAGGCATGGAATTGGTAGGCTTGGTAAATTGTATCACCAAAGGTTTAGGCCTTTGTGGAATCCATTCTTCTCTAGTAAATACTTCCCCTTCCTTCTTTTGATGATTGACTTGTAGAATATGTTTATCTATCAAGTCTTGTACAAAATTTTTGAAATCAGCACATTCATCAATAGAATGCTCGGTGCTAGCATGGAAACCACATTTATCTTCCGGCCTATGTTCATATGAGAACAAACCAGCATGACAGATTGCACTGAAAACCTCATTCAGAGGTTTTTTTCATTTCGTTAACACTTCTAACCCAGCTTGGCTTTTCTTCCTCCATTACAACATTAACCGTGGCATTTGCATGTCCAGACAAAGGGTTTTTATCCACATTTAGCTTTTGCTCTTGAAAAGTAAGCCATCCTGAATCGAGCAAGGACTGCACTTTGTACTTAAGGGCTCGGCAATTTTCAGTTGAATGACCAATCTCTCCACCATGATATTCACACTTAGCATTAACATCATAAAATCTAGGATATGGTGGTTGTATGGTTCTTGTTGGACATATAGCAACCAATGCATTTTTAACCAAATTAGGTAACAACTCTGAATAGGTCATTGGTAAAGAAGTAAACTTCACCGCCTTCTCTCCTGAATTATTCCTTTGACCAAAATTTTGATTTTGTGTCTGATTAGCATTCTGAACCCTTGGATTGGGTTGATAAGCATTATGAGTTGCCATTGGTGGTCTATACCCAGTCTGTGGCCGGGGAGCATTATACTGATAGTTCGAAACAACATTTGCAACGTAAGCATGTGATGGTCTATAATTTGGTCGATATTTTTGTTGATACCTTCCCCAATATGGCATGGTCGAAGCTGCTTGCACCTCTCCTTCCTTCTTCCTATTGTTATTATTGAACCCGGGCTTCTTAGCATTAGTAACCGCGGACGGGTTTTGTGGTATTTTTCCACTTTTAAGCCCGTGTTCAATCCTTTTGCCGATAGTAACTATATCGGAAAAGTTGGAAGACACACTTCCCAGCACATGTTCATAGTATGGAGATTGTAATGTTTCAATGAACATGGTGATCATTTCCTTCTCATGTAGAGGTGGTTCCACTTGAGCAGCCAACTCCCTCCATCTTTGGGCATATTCTTTAAAAGTCTCGACACTTCTCTTGAACAGGCCTTGTAACTGCATTCTATCGGGAGCCATGTCCATGTTATATTTGTACTGTTTGATGAAAGCAGCAACCAAATCTTTCCATAACCGGATTCTAACCGGTTCCAAATTCATGTACCAATTCAAAGCTATTCCAGCGAGACTGTCTTAGAAATGCATTAATAACTTCTCATCATGGGCATAAGCAGCCATTTTTCTACAGTACATGATCAGATGGCTTTCCGGACAAGTGGATCCTTTATATTTCTCAAATTCAGGGACTTTGAATTTTGGGGGTATCAAAACATCTGGCACCAAGCACAACCCCGCAGCATCACCAAACTCACAAGCACTAACTCGTTTAATCATTCTGAGCCTTTCCTTTAATATCTCCAACTTGCTTTTTGTCATATCGGCATTAATTAGCATATTTTGAATGTCTTCATCCACATTATTCTTTGACATAGATGTTTCTCCAGTGGGAACTTGCAGAACTCGTGGTTGAACATTAGAAGTGACCCTATCAATTACCACGTTCTCCATATGACTAGCAGGGGGTATTTGAGTAAACTCGGGTTGACCTTTCGGGTTAGCAGCATTACCCATTGGTGGCACAATTTCTTGCTCTTCATACCCTTCATATACAGGTTCATAGTTTAAAGGCAAACCATATGGAGGAAATTCTTGGGTGTTTCTATTCCCATAATTAGGGCCACGAGTCTGTGATGTACCTTGCTGAAGAACAGGGGGATGTGAAGACTGAGCCTCTTCATTGCGGACAGCCACCGCATCTTTTAATGCCACCATCATTTCAAACATCTGACCCATCTGATTTTTGAGCTGGTCAATGTCAGCCTTCATACTTTCTTGCATTTCACCCCAGTTGTCCATTCTTTTGCTATTGGCACGAGTTCTGTAGTGATGTCGCGAAATATTTTTGGTTATTATGTTTCTGTTGATTTTATTATTCATGAGAAAATTAAATAAGAATGCGAAATGAATGTTATGAAAAATATAAATTGTATGCATGTTGTTTAAACAATAATTGTGAAAATTGCGCACACACTCATGGAAATTTAATCTGTATTTGTATTAATAGGGAAAAGAAACTGTCTAACATCATAAAACAACTGATCGAATCAAATAGAATACAATCACTCCCTAGAGCGAGCTATCATAATATTTACAATGATTTAGAAAATTTTGAACAGCATTTGGGGGATTGAAGAACATTAGTGATATGTCTGCTTCTTTCAGCATCCTCGGCACCTCATCAATAGCTCCATTGGCTAAAGCAGCCAACTGTGAGAAACACGTCTTCCAATGAATTATGTCTCGCTCTTGATCTGCTATGTGGTTCTCCGGCTGGGTCATCATGACTTGGTGCCTCTCTTCAGTCTCCATCTTCTGATACTCCTCTTCTTTCATCTTCTCTTCATACTCCGACATTATCTCTTTCATTTGTGACTCTGTGCTGTGGAACTTATCCTGCAAGTCATATAGCTCCTTCATCAGCTTTTGTCCGTCCTGTCTGGCTTCCTCATATGTGCTCTTCCATTGGCGTTAGGATAACACAGCCAATTCCCGCTCTCTAGCTCTTGAAGTTAATTCAGCTTTGGTTGCAGTCAACTCTTGAGTCATCTCCATAATGTACTCTCTATCCACTTTCTGCCTTTGATCAATCTCTCATTTGCCTTTGTCTTTGCTTCACATTCTACCTTGACATTCAAGTAATCGTGTTGAAGGCTTTGCATATCATTATTCAATGTATCATTCTTTCTTTTTAGCCTTTCAACCTCTTCTTTCAACTTCTGAATTTCTTCAGACCTTCTGTCAGGTGTAGGTTCTTCAGGTATAGATTTTCCCAAAGGCTCCTGAGAAATCAATTTGTAAGGCAGCTTGACTTCTTTCACTCTATCTGCTAACCATTGGTGATACGGGATTTCTTTATTCATTGACCATGACCTCGTGTCCCTTTCCGCATAGGATATGTTCTTCCAAGCACTACGAATATGATGTAATGTCTCAGTCACAAATCCATCCCTGTAGTAGCACACAAGTGGAGCTAAAACAGCAGGCATAGGTGCTCCTCTGATCGGGTAGCGAAACTGCCTCTGAGCCAAAACTGGATTGTAACTAATGCATCCTCTTACTCCTATAAGAGGCACATTAAGGAAGCCATCACAACTGTAAACAAGCTTCGACCTTTGTTGCCATGATGGTTGCCATATAATCTTCTTCTGATTCAAACCAGCAACAAACAAAGCCCATTCTTTACCACTTCTCTTCTCTAGCTTCTTCCGAGTCACCAGCTCTATAGGACACCTGACTCCTAGAATATTATCCCCAACACGGGCCATCAACCAAACATACAGAATGTGTACACTACACAACATCTTTCTCACTTTTCTTTCATAACACAAATCCAGAGCTAGATATGTGTCTGCCAGAATTGCTGTAACTGGATTCTCGGACCTTGTTCTAACAGGAAAAAGTATGTCCACAACAGCATGCATAGTCAATATGATCACCGGTATAGGGAAACAATATCACTCCATATAGTATAAGAGCCAACACATCCATAAATGTTTCCCAGTCTTCTTTTACACTCAACTGAAGAAGATGTGCTTCTAAGAACCTCTGAGAAAACCCCTTGGTATCTTTTATAGCAACCAAACGACCCTTCAACATATCTTCAGGGATTTTGGTGATAGATGATAATGTCGAGATAGAAGCATGTTGCTCAAAATGCCTATAAGGGACTCCACCACTCATAGGCATATCCATAATCTGCTCATACTCCTCTAAAGTGGGTACCAACTGAAAATCCTGGAATGTGAAGCATCTCATGTATGAGTTATAATACTGAGCAAGCGCCGTGACAATAGATATCTCAATTTCTAACTCTAACAACCCCAATAAATTTCCATACTTTCTTCTGAAAGCTCCTCTATGTATGGGTTTCAGCTTCTTTCCAAGCTCCCGGAGATTAGAGAGATTGTTTCTTATCGGTTCAAACTTCAACTTCTTTTTTAAGTCTGAAGTCTCTGATCCCTTCTCAACTCCCAATCTAGAATTAACCTCCATGATCTGGTGTACAATTTTCAAAATTACTGTTTAGAATAAAAATCATGATGCATGAAACCAATGTTACAATATGTATGCTATGCATTAAAACTCATTTATTTCACAAGCAGATATCGGTGAGCGGTTGAAAAACTTGATTATCTCCCTTAGTGCCCTAAACAAATCGGCAGCATAACACCTAGGGTTCTAAGATCTTAACATGCATTCTCACAAAGGTAAGTTCCCTAATTCCTAGAGGTATAAAGGTCACCAGTGCTATGGCCCTCATTTATCACCTTATTCAAAGCTGTCGGTAAACAACTAGCTCATGAACAGGCAATAAAGAGAACGGACTCTGATTGGGATTCTTATGTAACTGAAGTAGGAAGTACATCCCGTCCGGTATCACTGAATCCCTCTATTCCTAAACTTTTTCAGACCCGGGGTTTTAGGGTCCCACTCATGATATATGCATGAAAAGTGTGTGTGAAGGGAGAAAACCTGTTCCCAACCCCCCACCTGCAAAACAGTCAGAAAAGTCCCAGGCAGATATAACATATATAACGGATAAAACATGTCTTCTACCATAGGATTCAATATTCCATCAACAAACAATAAAACAAATAGAACAAATCATAACAAAGAAAATAAAACAAGTAATATACAACAAGAAAGGGAAATACAAACATTCATAAAACCACATTTGTTTTCACTCATTCAATTAAATGGCCTAACTCTCCAGTGTGTCCCCAGTAGAGTCGCCATCTGTCGCGACCACGATCACGACGGCAGATAGCGATCCGAAAGAGAAATTAAAACTAATGAAAAGAAAGATATGGAGTCGCCACCATAGTTTTTTTTATGGAAAACTATGGAAAACCAAGAAAAGAATAAGGAAAAGTCTACGAACTAGAGATGAGCTCGGGGTCGGTTAGGCGTGGGGAAGGTATTAACACCCCACAACGCCTGTCCTAAGACAGTATCTTTAAAAAAATGAGCAAAATCAAGTGTGGTTTATAAAATGTTTATTTTTTCCAAAAATATAATTAAAATGCAATTAAAAATAAAATAATAATTTTTAAATTAAAGGACCCGACAAGGATTGACCTTGCTCCTACATATCAACATCCTTAGTGGGTGAAGAATCAGGGAATACATAGTTCTACAAGATAAATGAATTGTTTTGAGAAACTTGATATTTTTTTTAATTTTTATATTTTTATTATTTTTGAAAAGTAAATTTCATTTCAGATATCATAGAAGCATACGGCCTTTTTGATAATCCAAACGAAAATTGAAACTCCTTGAATTAAATTTCGTATGACACGTGCGGTCATTTAGAATTTAAATCAAGAATTGTTATTATTTTTTTTAAAAAAAGAATCCCGCATGACACGAATGGTCATTTGGAATTTTAATTAAAATTTATTAAAACATTCTTTCTTCTCTCTTTTTTTTTTTTTTTTTTTTTTTTTGTGAATATGAGAAATAAGCATTTAAAAGAAATAGCCAAATATTAAACCCTTAAACTTTTTTTTTAAGTAAACTATTTAAAATAAAGTTAGGGACAGTTTTGGAATTTAGAAAATCTGTAGGTGCAGATCTTAATTAATGGGGGTGGAGGAAGTAACTCCCTAATCAGAAACCCACTGATGACTAAGGACATTTTGGGGATCAGGGAGAATTGTGGGTGCAGATCCAAAGATATGGGGGTGCAGCAAGTAACCCCACTAATAAGAAATTCACTTATGACTAAGGGCATTTTGGGGATCAGAGATAATTGTGGGTGCAGGTCCAAAGATATGGGGGTGCAAATAATCAACCCAGTCATCCAAAACCTAATTAGGGTTACATATTTAGTATTATGTGGTGTTGTAGAGGAAGCAAGAAATTGTCACTTAGGTAGGGATCCTAAGAGAGGTAGCCACTCCACTAAGCGGTCAGACGCGACGGCCACGGTGGCGTTGACGGTGATACAGGGTGGCGACGCGGCCTTCCCTAGCTGCGCGAACGGCGACATAGGAGATCAGCGGCAACTCGTGGCGACAGAGGCGGAGAGGAAAGTGGCGGTGAAAGCATGGCTCTCGGTTGTGGCTATTTGAGCAACGCACAGTGGTTATGATAGTGGTGATGTAGTTCGGTGAAGGCGGGAAAAACTATGACGGAGAGAAGAGCCACCGCGGCAGTGGCTCGTCGGAAGTGCAGGAAATGTGATGGTTATAGGAACAACAATGCTTTTGAGATTTGGCAGAAGCAAGGTGGCACGACACTCACCTCTTCCTTATCATACTCGTTTTCTATTCTTTACTTTAATTTCTAAATCTGATTTCCCTTCTTTCTTTTTTTTTACAGGTGTAAAGATTATGAAGCAATTTGGAGTTTACCAACAAATGTGACTTAGCTCTCATCAGATCAATAAACATATAAGATTGATGTAGAGGCAGCACTGCAGAATTGGCCAAATCAACAGTGGTTCCAGAATTTGGCATTATAGAAAGAAAGCAAAAAAATGGTATACTCATAATTTCATTCTCTATAACTAAATTTTATTCTCTATAACTAATTACATTTCTATAATGTTCTTGTTTCAAGAAGCTAATTGAATCTTTTGTTATCATATATTCAGGAACACATTGAATTCAAAATCATCATCAGATGACAGTATCGAGCCAAGCGTATAGAAAATGAAAATATAAAGCACAAAAGAAAAGCAACATCAAAGGAAACCAGAACAAGAACAGATTCTCATCAAAATCTTCATACCTCTTGAAATCTAATTCTCTGTGTTTGTAATTTTCTACAGACTGGTTAGCTTCTTTGTATTGTTACTGTAAATTCAGCTCTGCCTTAGTTCTTCCTTGCATCCATCAATCAGTTCTACTCTCTATTTTTTTGATGTTGTGCCTCTGCCTACCCCCTTGTGTAAATTGGTTTCCCCTTTTATAAAAAATTTGACGATTCCCTTCCCCTTCCGCTCACACACCTCATGCTTACCATTTTGTTACAATTTTGTTGCAACGTAATCATCACTTTTTCAAATCTTTCCTATGCTTAAAAAACGTTGCCCATGCCAGCATGAAAATTCCACGCCTGCTTCAAAACGTTGCCTACCACATTTTTCTTTTAATTAAATTTTATTATTATTATTTTTTTAATATTCTAATTATCAATTAATTAATTTTTATTTTATTCATATTTTTAATTTTAATCTTAATTAATTTTTAACTTTGAATTAAAAGAAAATGAATAAAAAAAATTTATCTTCATCAGGACAAAATCCAGTGTTGACAGTACCATAAATTCATTCCACACCTTTTTGCAATTATTCATTCAACAGTTCGTAGCCAACCAGGTGAAGCCTTTGAAGCTGGCAGACTTGTCCGATATATGTCAGTAGGAGGGAGAACCACTTCGGGACTATCTCAACCGATTCTGTGATCTTATGGTTAAGATAGATTTCACAAATGAGAAGATGTTTATTGATGCTTTTGTAAAGAGACTTCGAGAAAACCCTTTCAGTGAGTCTCTTCTTCGAGAGAAAGTCAAGATTATGGATGAAATACGTCGACGAGCAACTACTCACATTAAGGAAAAAGAAGAAATGAAGTAGAAAAGAGCAAAAAAGCAATGCCCCCTCAATAAGTTTTAACATTACTATAGAGAGGATATATCGAGGCGAGAAGTAGGCCGCTCGATATTCCGAAAGGACGAGCACCGCAATGTACCTTATGCAACCTGAGCACCAAGCAGAGGGGAAGCACGACTGACAGGAAGAGCAAATAATGTTTGTCCAAATTTCACTATGTCCAAAAAGGCACTTCTCAAAGATCAACAGGTGACCAACAAACTGAGGTTTCCTGTTCCTATCGACATGCTACTCGGTTATCACATCAATGCATGTTTTGACTTTCATTAGGCTAAGGGGCATGATACTAATAGCTGTTACACACTGGCCATGCAGTTAGTGAGACTTGTTTGGGAAGGAGAGTTGAATAAGCACCTAGAACCGTCCCAACAACTCAGAACGATATTGAAGATGAGCAACATGAACAACCACTATCAGAGACCTCAATACCATAGCTGGGGGTTTCGGTGGTGGAGGAGAAACCAAGTCAGCAAGAAAGAAATTTTCTCGGGCAGTATTAATCGTGTACGAAAGACCACAACTGGAGGGGCTAACAGATATCACATTCTTTGCGATGAAGCTGGTCGATTTCATACCACACGAGGATGATCCTATAGTACTATCAGTAATACTGATGGGAAAGAACGTCCTTAAAGTGTTGATCGATCAGGGTAGCTCTACGGATGTTATGTTTTGGGATACCTTTGTAGGGTTGCAGATATCGAAAGAGCAATTACAAAGGTTTCACAGAGTCTTGGTAGGATTTTTTGGTGAGCATGTTAAGGTCAAAGGCTATGTGGAGTTGGGGATAGTAAAATACATGGTAGTGAACGCCCCATCCTCTTAGAATTTGCTTTTGGTTTGACCCAATCTAAATCGACTAGGAGCGCTAGTGTCATCGTCCAACATGAAAATGAAGTTCTCAACAACAGACAGGAAGATGGTCATAATGAAAGTAGATCAAATGGTGACTTGAAAGTGTTACGAGAATAGTCTCTGTAATAAGAGGGGGCTTTACGCTTTCCCGCCGATAGGAGAGACCAACAACTTGAAAATTGATGTTGAGCCAACATACAAGGAGCACAGACCGAAGTCTGTTGGGGGAATCAAAGAAGTGCAATTACCAGAAGGTAGGATATTAAGAATTGGACTAGAGTTAGGAGAAAGGGAATGAGTAGATTTACTCTCGGACCTATAGAGAATCATTGACGCTTTCGCTTGGACACCATTGGATAAGCCAAACATCGATATGGATTTTATGTGCCATCAATTGATGTTAGATTTGAGTGTCAAATCAGTCAAACAGAAAAGATGAAAGATCAACAAGGAGAAGAGAGAGATTGTGAAAGAGGAGACCTAGAAGCTAATAAAGGCTAAACATATTCGGGAAATACAATACCTGGAATGGTTGGCTAACTTGGTGATGGTAAAGAAGGGTAACATAAAGTGGAGCGGACCATACCGAATAAAAGAGGTGATCGAAAACGGAATATACCGATTATAGACTTTAGATATCAAAACTATCCCCTGAACGTGGAATGCGACAAGGTCTGAAATTTTATTTTAATTTATGATTACATTTCATATTTTATTTCAGTTGATAGACATTACATTAGAAATTTTATTCTTGTAGATAAATGTTTTGGGACAGGGTGACACTCTTTTCCTTTGAATATTTTGATAAACTTTTCTTAATGGTTTTAATGAGGTCACACACATTAATAAATTCCTATGTTCTCTTTAAACCTTGTGTATTATTTGTTAGATATTGAATATGTAGATTGTAAAAGCATGATCGAAGAGGCAGGTTAATTCAGATCTCAAAGACATGGCTGAAAGGCATGTTAAGGAACATTCATATGGAATCTGAAAAAAATGACCGAAGAGGTGTTTTAATTCGAGATCTCAAAAACATGGCTGAAAAGCATGTTAAGGCATATTAATTCAGATCTAAAAAACATGACCAAAATTCATGTTAAGACATATTAATTCGGTCTCAAAAGGCATGCCTCCTTGGATCAGAAAAATATTATTATTTGAGTCCAATTTAATAGGGGTTCATTTAGAAAAAATGAAAAAAAGAAGAGTCGTGACCCAGTATGGTGAAAAATAAATATATAAACAATTTGGTGAAGCCCAATTCATTAGGGATATTAAAAAAAAGAAAAATAAAAATGATTAATTACACCTCTCTATGAATTGTTACTCTTACTACCTATCTGGGTCAGTATTGCACTACCTTATGTTTTGCTTAATTACAATCTGTTTTAGTTGGACCAGGCCCACTCTTATTACCACACCATTGTTTTTCTTTTTTCACCCTTCACCAGGAATCTGAACGTGTATTCTATTCATTTTCTGATAATAGAAACTGCCAATTAATGAGATTAATATTCTGTTTCCTGATTAATTAAAAATTAATTAAAATTGATGTTCAGTTGAAAAAGTTAATAGAATGAAAGCCAGAAAATAGAAAATTTTAGGTACCCTTTTCAATTCTAAAGAATGCACATATTTCTCTATTTAATTGTAAATAAATAATGGTTAATGTGATTAACTGTTCATTTCTTGGTAATAATTGGTAATTGAGCAATTGAAGGGCCTGAATATCTAAAGTGATAGGTAAAATATATAGATATGTCTCTGTGAGCAAAAAGGGTTTTTTCTTTTGTTTTTATCAAAAAGTGATACACACGTTTTAGCATTCTGCTTTGGTGGAAAAGGATTTTTCTTGATCCAGAAATACACAAAATATATGACAGAGAAAGGAGAAATTGAGTTTGTTTGAGGTTGATCTTCAGCTAAGAAGTAGAAAGACAGATTGTTCTAAACATACAATTCCTGTTAGGAGATTACAAAAGAAAAACGAAAAGCTAGATCTTCAACGGGTAAGTCCAGTTGCTTTGTTCCTGAGTATCAGCTTGATCTGTATCGTGTGTAATGTGATTGTTTGATCTGTATCGTGTGTAATGTGATTGCTTGATCTGTAAAGGAAACAACCAATCATCACCCAAACCAATACACAAATCCAAAGCCGAAACCAAAGTCCTCAATTCCAATTAAGACCAGACAGAACCTGAAAATCACGTTATAATTTGCTTATGAACCAATTTCTAGAAAGCCGTAGGCTAGCAACACAACCCAAAAAAGATCCAATCATAAGTCCAGAAGCCAAAACATAACCAAGAAAGCAAAAACAACCATATGAAAATCCCCATCCAAAACCAAAGCTCCTAAGAATCGAACAAATTCAATTAAGCTCAGCAATCAAACAACATAGCAGAATCAATTCTCAAAGAAGCCAAAGTGAAAAAAACAGTTCACTCTCGAAGTGAACCTTCAACACCCTATAGCCCAGAAAACAAAGACCAAACATAAAAATAGAACCAAGTACTCGTAAGTTCCCTAACTTAGAAATTACCATATCAATTCCAGAAACCCTCAAGGAAAGTTAAAATTTCAAAATGCAATCAAGCAAAATTCAAAGAATAAATAAGGAAAAGAGAGGGAAGCGAGTGTCGTGTTATGCGTCTCTGTTCCTTTTAGCTATCGTTGCAACACCACTCTAAATAACCCACACTCGAATCTAAGCCACACCGTCAGCAAACCACCGCGACACTGTGCACGTTGTTATCCTTGCACTTCCACCCTCTAAATCGTCGTAGATGGGGATTGTTTTCTTTAGTTTGAGGAACCCAAGCGGCGCTGCTGCCCTATGTGTTGTTTCCAAAACCCTAAATGAAAGAAATTATCTATGAATTTAGATTTTGAGCTTTGGCCCAAAGGCCTGAGAGAGACGAACGTGTGGTTGTATATTATGGAAGGTGTAGCGTAAGAGATAGTGTCATAAAAAGGCATTGGTTTCGGTCCAATAAGATCTTAGTCTGGTGATGCAAGAACCATGAATATATGAAAAGTTTAAGGGAAGGTGTAGCGTAAAAGGATTTGAAACTTGCATATTAAAAAAGAGTCTTTGAAATTGTCACAACCAGGATCACGACGGGACGATCAAAAAATATTTTTAAAAATATTAAATTGAGATTGGAGTCGCCACTATAGTTTATTATGGAAAACCATAGAAAAACCAAATAAAAATGTCTATGAATCAAATTCAAAGATTCGGGAGTCGATTACGTGTGGGGAAGGTATTAGCACCCCCAACGCCCGTCTTAATACGGTACCCTTAATCAAATGAATTAAAATAAGTGTAGTTTTAAAAAATATCATTTTTCCCAAATAATAACAATAATAATGAGACTAAAGACAAAACAAACAAATATATAAAAAAACAAAACAAACAAGAAAACATGTTTATAAAATTCATAACAATAAATAATAATTAGGCAGATAAAAATAACAAACAAACATATATATATTTTTATTTATTTGGGCCTGACAAGGTTTGACCATTGTCCTACGTATCTCTATACATGATAGAAAATCAGGATACACGTAGCTCTATTTTAAGAATTTTGGTTTGGTGATATTTGGTTATATTTTTTTAATTTCTAAAACTGTTTTTTGTTTTTTTTATTGAAATTGAATATTTTTATTATTTTTCAAAAATGCTTTGTTTATGATTATTATTTTTTAATTATTTGGAATATAATATCTTTATTTTTTAAAAAAAGAGTTTGTTAATAAAAATGGTTTTTTTAAATCCTTATACCTAACCTACTTTTATTTTTGTTAAAGGAAAGGGAAAAAGAATACAAATATATATATAAACATAATTAAAATTAAAACCTTGATATTCATTATTTATGTGGCATAGAGCACTAGTACCACACGCTACCCCTTTGTTCATAACTTCAGTATATATATATATATATATATATATATTACAGAATATTGAATAAAAACTAAATAATTGATTTAAATAATAAATGTAAATGACATAGAAATAATTAATATAATAAAAATATTAAGCCCAAAATATTTTTTTTATCAATTTTCTCATTATCGTTATTACTATGTTTATATTTTTATTTTTTCAAAAAAAAACATCAAGTAATGTTTTATATTCTTTAATTTTTCTTTTGAAAATTTTAATTCTTTATTTTTTTGAAAAAAATATTTTATTTTTTCAACGATTTTTAAAGTTGTTTAGAAACTTTTCCATTTTTTTCCTGAAAATTTTTACCTTTTTATGATTTTTGAAAATTGTTTCACAAAAGCAACATCACTTTATTATTATTTTTTTACTTTTTCCTGAAAAATTAATTATTCATTAAATTTTTAGGAAAATTTTATATTTTGTTTGAGAAATAAAAAAGGTCTTGTATTTTTTTTTATTTTTAGAAGAATCAAAGCATAAAGGGTTGAATATCAAGATGTTGTAAAAACTCTCAAACAGTCATATTACATAAAGAGATAAAGGAATCAAGTGAGCAACCAAAATATATCAATTGAAAATCCTCAAACAACATGTTTTAACACGAATCAAAGCAATAAGGATTAAATAATAGGACAATAAAAGAATCAAATGAGCAATCAGAATTATATATACATATACAAAAAATGATAGATCCGAACTTACCCGTTGAAGTACTACTTCAAGAACTTCGAACTTTTTCTCCTCCTGCTTTCGATGACTCTAGATGCCCACTAATTTTTCAACACTATGATTCTTGTTGTCTCTTTGTGTTTTTTTTCACGTCTATCCACTTGCTCACTATACATATTTATACTAATTCTAGTCAGCCCACTCTTAATTCAAATTTTAAATCCCTTAATTCCTAATTATTCCCACTTAATTATAATTTGTGAATTGCCAATTGATTATTCTCTTTTAATTCAGATTCAAATCTATTAATTCCTAATTATCCCCACTTGTGACACCAACTAACTGTTAAATCCCAAAGACGAACCCAGACTGAAAAATGGGCAGAATTGTACCATTATTGTTGTTATGGCATCATAACCTCCCATACATATAATCAAATTCGAAAATAAATGAATATGGGAAATAAATGGGGAATATTGGAGGTAATGTGACTGAAACATTTTATTATTATTTTTTAATTCATTTTTTCCTTTATTGTTTTTTCCATTTTTACATTTATTGAAAGCAACCTAAATAACACAACAATAGAAATAGATACTTAAACCTTTTTTTTATTTTATTTTAACATTATTATTATTTTGAAATATATATTTATTATCATTATTTTTTCTACTTTTCAAAAAATAAACAAATTATCTAATTACTATTTTAGAACATTAACCAAATGGAGCCTGTAAAATAAAAAGGATGAACATAACAATTTAAAAAGAAAATGCATCAATTATTAGACAATCATTATTTAATTGAAAATCATCAGTATTTAATCACTATTAAGCAGAAAATCGTTTGCAGTTAATCAGAATAATAATCAGATCAACTATTCAAATTTCTAGCCTTTCTAAATTTTTTTAAATTTATTTTCAATTAATTTTCGTATCATTAATGGGCATAAAAAAAGGCAATCAAAGAAAGGATGTGACATGACAACACTTTAATGACAATTTTATTTTTATTATTATTATATTTTTAACAAATTTTTAATAGACTCATTTTCTTTACTCTTTTTTTTTTCTTTTTTACGAATTTTATTTTAGCTTTATTCATAAAATGGAATGGAACCAAAACTCTTTTTTTTATTTAAATAATAACACATATTTTTATTTTGATTTTATATTGTTTTATATTTTGGAATAATTTTATTTACCCGGACGAAATTGGGTGTTGACAACTACCCCTCCTTATTTAAATTTTACTAGATGATCTGAACTTATCAAATATTTGATATTACTATTATTTTTATCAAGAATTCCTATTTCTGTTATTATATTATATATTCTTTTTTTCTATGTATTTATAGAATTGAATTGAAATTATCATTCTATCGAATATTTGAATTCAGATGATCTGAGTAAAAGATGAGTAAGGACAAAAACACTAATTTCGTTCAGTTATGAAAATAAAAGACAATAAAATAAATGTATAGATAGAGGCCGAGACCTTGTACTGAGACGAGAGGGTCGTGTACCTTAAATTGACCTTGTATTGAGACAAGAGGGTTATAAATTTTGGATTTGAACTGACCTTGTACTGAGACGAGAGGGTCGTTTTTCTTCATTTTGACCTTGTACTGAGATGAGAGGGTCATTGTTCTTGATTTTGACCTTGTACTGAGATGAGAGGGTCGTTGTTCTTGATTTTGACCTTGTACTGAGATGAGAGGGTCGTTGTTCTTCATTTTGACCTTGTACTGAGACGAGAGGGTCGTTGTTCTTGATTTTGACCTTGTACTGAGGCGAGAGGGTCGTTGTTCTTGATTTTGACCTTGTACTGAGGCGAGAGGGTCGTTGTTCTTCATTTTGACCTTATACTGAGATGAAAGGGTCGTTGTTCTTGATTTTGACCTTATATTGAGATGAAAGGGTTGTTGTTCTTGATTTTGACCTTGTACTGAGATGAGAGGGTCATTCTTTTCTAGATCAGTCGTGGTTTTACAAGCTCTACCAATAGTATCGAAGAACCGATTGTTGTTCTTTATTTTGACCTTATACTGAGACGAGAGGGTTGTTGTTCTTCATTTTGACCATGTACTGAGACGAGAGGGTCGTAAACTTTAAATTTTGATTGACCTTGAATCAGAGGGTCATTTATCTGAATTTGAGACCATGCATCAGAGGGTCATCTATCTGAATCTCACACCATGGATTAGAGGGTCATAACTCTTTATCAAATCTCTAGAGAATGTCACTAAGATTATACCATCATGTTTTAAAATGCGAAAATACGACATTGAGTCTTTTCCCTTAATAATATCTTCTGTTGATTTGCATAAAGTTTGATTTTTCCTTGTTGGGAGATGTATGTTAGATGTATGAAAATGCATGAATTTTTCTTTTTGTTTGTTCTTTTAAAGAATACATTTACGAATGCATGAAGTGTGATTTTTTTTTAAAGAATGCATGTTAAAATACATGAAATTTGTTTGAATATGAATTTTTGATTTTGTTCTTTTTGAAAAATGCATATAAGAATGCATGAAATTTGATTTTTTGCTTGATGCATTTATGAATGCATAAAATTTTTTAATTGAATGTGAATTTTGAAAATGCATGTTTGAATGCATGAAATTTGATTTTTTGTTCTTTTTTTTAATGGTGCATTTATGAAAGAATGAAATTTTTTATTAAATCTGAATTTTGAATTTGAATGAAAATGCATGTTTGAATACGTAAAATTTAATTTTTTTTTGTACTGTTTGAAGAATGCATTTATGAATGCATAAAAGTTTGATTGAATATGAATTTCTGGTTTGAATGAAAATACATGTTTGAGTGCATGAAATTTGATTTTCTTTTGTTTTAAAGAGTGCATTTATGAATGCTTAAAACTTTGTGAATTTTTTGAATGAAAATGCATGCTTGAATGCATGAATTCTTTTTGTCTTTTTAATTTGGTTCTTATTCTTTTTTTTAAAAAAATTCATTTATGAATGCGTGAAATTTTGTGAATTTCCTGAATGAAAATGCATGCTTGAATGTATGAGTTCTTTTTGTATTTTTGATATTGTTCCTTTTTTTAAGAATGCATGAAACTTTGTGAATTTTCTAAATGAAAGTGCATGTTTGAATACATTAATTCTTTTTGTCTTTTTTGATTTAAAAAAAAATGCATTTATGAATGCATAAAACATGATTTTTTTTGTTTTATTATTTTTGAAGAATGCATATATGAATGCATGAAATTTGATTTTCTTTTATTTTATTATTTTTGAAGAATACATATATGAATACATGCAATTTGATTTTCTTTTGTTTCGTTATTTTTGAAGAATGCGTATATGAATGCATGAAATTTGATTTGATTTTGTTTTGTTATCTTTGAAGAATGCATATATATAAATGCATGAAATTTAATTTTTTTTTGCTTTATTATTTTTGAAGAATGGATATATGAATGCATGAAATTCGATTTTTGAAGAATGTATGTTAAAATGCATGAAATTTTGTGTTTTTATTATTTTTTTTTATTTTGAATGAAAATGCATGTTTGAATGCTTGATATTTTATTTTTGATTTTCTTGGATGATAATGCATATATTAAATGAATGAAATTCTATTTTTCATTTTTTATTTTCTTGAATTATAATGCATGAAATTCTATTTTCTTAAATAATCATTTTCGATGCTAATGTATGCACAAATTTTTTAAATGATTTTACAAATGATGATTTTTTGAGTGAACTTTTCAAAGACAATGTTTCAAAAAGATATGTACTAATTTTTCAAAAGAGAAGATATGTACAAAAGATATTTTCAATGATTTTCAAATGTTTCAAAATTTATGTACAAAGGAACATTTTCAATGATTTCTTCCAATGTTTATTTAAAAAGTATGTACAAAGATTTTTCAAAATATATATTTGTTATATACATTCAAAAGAATTTTTCAATGATTTTATTTTTGTTTAAATGCACATATAAAAAGAATTTAAAATATCTCAAGAATATGTACAAACTTCAAAGTGAAAATATGTACAAAATTTTTCCTTTTCTCTTTTTCAAAATTTCACTGTGTAGAATCAGAAATTCTTGGTAATCATTGAATTCACTAGATATCAACTTCCATTTTTGAAAATTCATTTAATTCCATTTTTTTATTAAAATCCAGGGTTATTTGAAGCTAATGTAGCCATCAACTTTCCTTTTGGAAACACTGCTTAGATGCATGCTTGAACCCATGGGGGTAAAAGGGCAAGTGTTTAGGGATTTTGAGGTATTTGAAAGATATTGGAAAGTAAATCTTTCGACGGGACTGCCCCCATTTAGGTGTCCTAACTTAGGTGTCCCAATTTTGGTGTGTTGGGCTGGCTATGTGGGCTTTAAGCTTGGAGGGTATGAACAACCTGGTTCAAAAAGAAAATAACGGTAGTGTAAAGGACTCTTCATAAGGGAAAATAGGCTTTGCAACTGCCCCAGTTTTTATGATAAGATTTATATGAGGGATTGCTTGTCTTGGTAAGGTGAGAAAATGGGATAACAAGGGTACGAATGAATTTGGATTGTCTTAGTATTGTATGAGGGATGAAAAAGGTACTGAAAATATGATTGCCCCCAATTGGTATGTATAATAAGATATATGTGAGGGAAAGCAAGGGTATCAGATGCCCCAGTGTCACTTCTGATGTTTCATTCTCGGTTGACCTTTGTATAGATACTCTCTTTTGAAAAAGACATTCTAGTAGACTTCTTTCTTTTTTCATTTTTCATTCATTTTTCTTTTTCATTTTTACACGTATTATCAGTCACGTCCTCTTGTTTCAAAGTTAAACTTTATGAAAATCATTGCAATCATTTCTCAATCAATATGGACTTTATTGGGCTTGTAACGTAGCCAGAGGTTATAGGATTGTGAAGAAAAAGGATATAAAGGCTCATAATATATTTTTTTTTGTTTTATTTTTTAAACAATGATCATCAACCAAATGTTGTAACCAACCAAGGTTATCTTCCATTGTATCATTTACTCTCTTTCTCATTAGAGAGTTTTGTACTCCCTTTTTATAAACTTTTGAGAATATCTTTTTTTTCTTTCTTTCTTTTTTTCTCTCCTTTTTTCTGTTTATTTTTCAATTTTTTTTTTCTTTTCATATTTTTTCTTTTCTTGAGAAGCTTTCGATGTACTATTTGCCTGATGTGCATTTTCTTTTAGGCTTTCAGAAACTTCTGATGATACTCTTTTCTTGATGAATTAGGACCTTTGACATATAAATTGTTTATGAATTTCTTCTATCGAAACCTTAAACTAAGCTTCATATTGTTGATGATCCTCATTAGGGGTATTTGAAATAAATATTTTTATTTTTTTGGCTCAAAGAGGGTACAAAGGATTTACAAGAGTGTTTTGAATATAGAAACATGATCATATATCATTTTGAATCATGATTGCTTGATTTTGAAAGGGTTTAACAATTGAACAAAATTAATGACTTCTCACACGTGCATTTTTCTTTTTTTTATTATCCTATCTTTTGCTTAGATTGTCTTTTTGGGTTTTCAATCTAACGGACTTTTTTTCGAATGTCCCGAAAGAATAGGGGTAGGAGATTGGTCAACTAACAGAAAACTAACATTCTGCCCCGTGTAAAAATATTCTTAGGTAATGGTAACCATTTGGACAATTCTTTCATGTGAGAATTTTGGGAAAGCTTGGTAATTTTGGGAAAGACAATAGGTAACAAACACTGTGTATGCAAATGTTTCCTTAGAAAAGTTAACTTGCTTGAATGAATCCCATTTTATTATTATTCACACTCTTGTAAATTCAATGATCCATGAACAAATGACTCACCACATTTTCCTTTCTTTTGTTTTTTTTCCTTTTTTTTTAACTTTTTTTTTACAAAACGCATTATGAAATTTTGGACTTTTTTTTTGAAAAATGCATGTCTGAATGAATGAATGCTTGAATTTTTTCAAAAGATGCACTTATGAATACATGATTTTTTTTAATGCATATATAGTGCATGTTTAAAAGATTTTTTTTCTGAAAAAAAAATGCTTTTATGAATACATATATGATGTATGTTTGAATGAATTTTTTTTGTGAGAAAATGCATTTATGAAATTTTAGAATTTTTCTTTTTGAAAATACATTTATGAATGCATGTTTTTTTGGAATGCATATATAATGTATGTCTGAATGATTTTATTTTATTTTATGAGAAAATATATTGATGAAATTTTGGACTTTTTCTTTTTGAAAATGCATTTATAAATGCATGATTTTTTTTTAATGCATATATAATCTATGTCTGAATGATTCTTTTTAATGAGAAAATGCATTTACAAAATTTTGGACTTTTTCTTTTCAAAAATGCATTTTATGAATGTATGATTTTTTTTAGATTTATTTTTGTTTTCTTTTAATATGTATGCATGCATAAATTTTTTTTGACAATGCATATATAAATGGAATTTTTTGGATTGCATGTACAAAATTATAGAAAAATGTATAAGAGATTTTGTGAATGCATACATAGATATTTACAAGCTGATTTTGTTCCTTTGAAAATATCTGCATGAAAATCTATTTTTTATTTTCTTTCAAATTTATCATTGTTTTTAATAGTAATGCATGAATGGATGCTCAAAATTGTAATTTTTAATTTTTTTAATGATATGCATGAATGTCTGCTTTACATTGTATTTTTTCTGATTTTTTTTCAATGATAATCTATGCTCAAATGTATTATTTTTTTTTAAAAAAAAAAGTATGTATAAATTTTCAAAAAAGAATGTATATTCAAAGATTTTTTTTTCTCACAAATATTTACATGAGAATGTATTTATAAAATATTTTTAATAACGATGTATATACAAAAGGTTTTTTCTTGATAAAAAAAAGTAACATATGTACACAAATTTTGATATATGTACAAAATTTCAAAAGGTAATGTATTTACAGATTTTTAAAGGAGAGTATATTTATAAAATATATTTATTTTACTTTTCAAAGATATGTATATATTTCTTGTAATCATTATATGCTGACTTCCTTTCTTTTTTCTATAAAATGATCGATTTTTTTTGAGTTATTTTATTTCATATTTTATTTTAAGAAAAATTTTATTTTCCCTTGTCTTTCTATTTTTCAATGAGGTGAAGACCTTCACAGTGCAGGGAGGGTCTCAAATGAAATTTGTTTTAAAAACTAAGGTTGAGATCATGACCGCATCAAACAGGTCTCAAAATAAATCTTGTAAGAAGTGATGTAAGTGCATGAATGTACGAATGTGTGCAATATTTTTCATTTTTGATATTCTTGATTTTTTTTGTTTGATATTGGCATTTAAGAAGAGATGCATGAGTGTATTGAGAACGTACAAACATATATACGAAATCCTATGATGATTTATGAGAATGTATGTATGAAATACATAGCTTCCATTTGTGTTAATTGAATAAATGGTGATATGAAAATGCGTATTTTTTATTCTTGATTAAATGGGAATGCATGCATAAAACTTCATTTTTCATTATTGATTTTTGATTTTTTTGCGAATGCAGGTATAAAACTCTATTTTATTTTTCAGCTTTAATTGAAAAATAATGCATGCATGCATAAAATTTTATTAAGTTTTGATTTTAAGTAAATGCATATATACATGCATAAAATTTTATTTTTCATTTTTGAATGAGAATGCATGGATGATTGCATAAAACTATTTTTTTTAGTTTGTTTTTTGAAATAAGAACTATATATTGTTTTTGAATGAGGATGTATGAATGAATGCACAAAACTCTATTTTATTTTTTTAGTTTTGTTTTTTTGAAATGAGAACGACACATTTTTTTGAATGATGATGTATGAATGGCTGCACAAAACTCTATTATTTCAGTTTTGGTTTTAAGAGGATGCATAAAACTCTATTTTTTTTGTTTTGATTTTAAGAGATGCATAAACTCTAATTTTCACTTTTTTTATGAGAATGCATGAACAATGCATAAACCTCTATTTTCTTTATTTTATATTTCTTTTAAAATGTTTTTTCAAAACTCTTCCTATGTTATAGAATGTAGTATGGATGTCTTTGAAGATGTATGATGCATGTGCGAATGTATGATATATGTTATGATATGTGATGCATGTTTAGATGTGTGATGAATGTCTAAATGTGTGATATATATTTACAAGTATGATGCATGCAAAATGTATGCATGTCAATAACTTTTTTATGCTAGCAAATTAGAAAAGGATGCACAAAAATATAAACTAATTAAGCAATTATTTTTGTTTTGTTTTTTCTTCTTCTTTTTTATTTTTTTATGCAAGAAATTTATAGGAATTCATTTATTATTTTTAAAAAAATACAAATATATGGATGTATGAAATTTGGATCTATGAAAATTTTCTTCTTCTTTTTTTTTTAAGAAAAAACATTTATGAATACATGAAATTATTGTTTATCTTTCTCTTTTTTTTAGAAGGTTTAAAATTTTATTTTTGAAAATGTATGAATGAATGTAATGAGATTGATTTTTTGTTATTATTATTTAATATCAAAATTTAAAAGAAACACATATGTGTCATGAGAATGCATGAACATATGTATGGAATTTTATGTGAGAATTCCTATAAAGATGCATAAATGACTGTATGATGAAAATGCATGTAGAAAATGCATATTTTCCATTTTTGTTTGCTAAATGATGACATGAAAATGCATATAACTTTATTTTTCATTTTTTTATTTTTTTAAAATGCACGAATGACTGCATAAAATTCTATTTTTTTTATTTTTTGAGTATGAGAAAGCATAGGTTAATACATCAAAACCATATTTTTTATTTTTTAAATGAGACTGCATAGGCGAATGCACAAAATAATTTATCTTTTTTTCTCATGTAAATAGGAATCTATGAGAATGCATAAAACTTTTTTTCTTATTTTTTTTTATTTTTTTTGATTTTTATATTATTATTTTTTTAGGCATGAAATTTTTAAGAAAATGTATTTAGAAATGCATGAAATTTCTCTTTTATTTTTTCTTAGAAGGTATGAATTTTTTTAAAAAAAATGTATGAATAACTAAAATTTTTTATGATGTCAACATTTTTTAAAATAGAAATGTATAAGTGTCATAAGAGCGCATGAATATATGCTTGAAATTTATTTGAGAATTCTTTAGAGACAAATGAATGCATGATGAAAATAAATATTTTTCATTTTTGTTTATTGAATGCATGATGCGTACATGAAATGTATTTTTATAGAATGAATAATAATATAAAAATTAATTTTATATTTTTTTTTTGTTTCTTTGCTTGTTGAATAAGACTTTGAAAATGCATGAATGCATGAGGCTATGAAGATGCATGGATGAATGCACTAGGTCTATTTGAAACTTTTTTTTTTTAAGAATGTATGTATGCTATTTACATGGGAGTACATGAATAGTGAATGAAACTTTAGATGAGAATGAATATATGATACGTGAAACTTTAGATGAGAATAAATTTTATGAGATATGTATGAATGTATGAAGTCATAGGTGAATGTATGAATGAATGAATCCCGATTTCCTTTA
>Ga0209489_101419_pt1 | contig 49203 bp, 24 predicted proteins | sample SiratrowhiteBW_FD_187527 | JGI IMG/M metagenome (GOLD analysis project Ga0209489, IMG submission 187527) | Root nodule microbial communities of legume samples collected from California, USA - Siratro white BW (SPAdes) (version 2) | ecosystem: Host-associated > Plants > Roots > Nodule | place... | reverse complement strand
AAAAAAAACACATATATTTATATATATATATATATATATATATATATATATATATATATATAAATTTAGTTTATATTATATTTTATAAAAAAACTTATGATATTTTAATCAAAACTGTTCTACACAGTTACTATATAATTAATTTAATTTTTAAATCATATTCTCTTTATTTGTTAGTTAACTATTAAAATATAATATTTTATTATTGAAGTCAAATCATGAAATAATTTAACATCGAACGAAAAGCTAAAAAACCTTAAGGAAACTAAATGCATGAAAGAAATAACATGGGTCAAAGAAAATGTTAAGGTTTAATACATATTGTGAATAAAATTAGAAGATGACTATAAAATGATATGAAAGAAAAAATCTATTTATGAGATTTAGTGCCACATTATGGCCTTCATCGTTGTCTTTGTGGTCTTTCATGTACTCTATATTTGGTTGATGGATCAGATAGTGGGGGGAGATGGCAGTCCTGCTTCATTATCATTGTGTTCGTCATCATCATCATCATCCCCACTTGTATTATGAAATGTTTGGGAAGACATTGTTGGTCGGTAGCAATCCATTGATGGCATTGGATTGAATGCAGAGACTGGGGGAGTGGAAGAAATCCCAAATATATTATGCGGTGGAGTGTGAAACCAATTTGGCTATGATGGGAACATGTTAAAGGTGGAAGCAACTTCGTGTTGATATGAAGATGGACCAACCATGCTGTTTATGTTACCCATTTATCTGAACACTAGAGGTGGTTGAAAATTAAAATTGGCAACATTTGTAGGTTGAAATTGTTGTGCACTAGAAGATGATCCAATATGTTGATAGTGAGGTTGTGGTTCACTTTGTGGAGGTTGAGGGAACAGGTCATACTGTGACAAATGATATGATTAGTTAATTGTGATTAATAATTGCAATATGCTACTTAATAGGAAATGAACTTACATCTTCATCGGACATTGATGCTTGTTGAGGGGTTATGTACCGTATAGTACGTGAGATGTATCATTGCATATATGGTGCAATGTCACGCAAATGACCGTTTCCACCAAACTGCTGCCCTTGAATTAGGCGGACGTGTCAATCATTCCACATGGCGATCCACTTTTGATGGTAGTAGAGCCAATGTCTATCTGTTCTTCCTCGCATGTCATCTTTATGAATATCATTTAAGTTTAATGGGTTATCGGGAATAGGTTGGCGTAACCCAAACTGCCTCATGACCCTATTTGCTTGATGCAACTCAACTGTAGAAAAACAAATCAGAGGAACGACAATGCCACTAACATCAAGGACGTCAATGGTGTTCAAACGACTGATGTTATGTGCCCTATAAGGAGTCCACAAGATCTGAAAAAATATGTTGTTAGCATGATTGTGACAAGAAACATATATGTACAATTATGTTATAGTAGAAATTAAGAATGACCTCCTTTGGTTGCACATCATCAAATGTGCTTCGTAAAAGATGAAGCACATATGTAGGTATGTTTGTCCTTTGAGGACAAGAGCACCTATGATGAAGAATAATTAGTTTTTTAAGAAATAAATATAAATCAAACTTATAATACATTGTGAAGGGCATAAAAAATAACCTCGTAGCCAATGGAAAGCCATCCTTGCTTCAATGTCTTCATCACTAAGCGTGTCAACAGTGGGGGTAATAGAGGTAATTTGATATCATGCCCATGATTGCAAGAGCAACATACAACCTCCAATATTTGTTTGGTTGAAGTCGACCCAATGGTCTAGAGCACGATATAAACACGCCAATACAACTGCACCCCAATTATAATTGGAGACATTATTGAGGTCTATCAATAACGGAAGATACATTAGATGAACTAGACTAGCTGATGTATCTGGCATTAATAAACTTCCGATAAGTGTCAAAATATGTCCATGAGCATGTTGACTAATTACCACCTCAGTTTCATTATCAGGCAATTCTCGAAATGCATTATTTAGCCAAGATAATTTGACTGTATTTCTTTTAATGACTTCGACAGGCAGTAAGAACCCTAGTCGTTCTTCACAAAGTGAGAATAAGTCACTAGATGTGACACCCGTTACTGCTTCTCCATTTGTCAGGTGACCAAGTTGCAATGCAACATTTGTAAAATAAGTTCAAACTGAGTTCAAGAGGAGGGTGAATTGAACTTAAATTTTTTTTTTCACAAACTGTGACCAATTTTACAGAATGGGATGAAAATTCTTTATTAAAACTATTAAAAGATGATTTCTATAAAATGTACATACAGTTAATGTTCAATATTTTCCAGAATACAATCAATTAACTATACCAATTGTATTAAATCAGATCAAGTGCGGAAGCAACAAACTGAAGTCATAAAAGTAATTCAGAAAAACCAAAACTTAATAGAGTAAACAATTTCATAAAAACAATAACCAGTTGATCTAAATCAAGACTTCAAGAAGATCTAATTTATTTTTTAAACAAATGCAATCAATTATGGAGAAAGATATGTAAGAGCAAGGCCAATCCTTGTCAGGTCCTTTAATTTAAAAATTATTATTTTGTTCTTGTTTGTTTTTATTTCTATTTTTAGGAAAAATTAAAATTTAATAAACCACATTTTATTTTATTCATTTAATTAAAGGTATTGTCTTAAGACAGCCGTTGTGGGGTGTTAATACCTTCCTCACACGTAATCGACTACCGAACTGATCTCTGGTTTGCAAAACTTGCCTTATCCTTCTTTTGGTTTTTCAATAGTTCTCCATAATAAACTATGGTGGTGACTCCCATTTTCTATCATATTATTATTTTTACGGATCGCCACTAGCCATCGTCAATGAGGTTGCGACAAATATAATTTATCATAACACATCCAACATAAATTGTACCAACCATTTAATTAAATTATATTAAAATTACATATTCCAACTTAACTTAATTAATATATATTTTTTTCATATATCCTTATCTCCTTTAATATTAAAATTTAAAATTGTATTGTATTAAATATTTTCATAATTAAATCAATCCAATTATCCCAGGAAACCAAATAAATGTCTTCCCTTTTCATCAAAAACCCCATAAAAGACTAACCTTTACTCCACAACCTTAAACCCCAAACGAAAATCATACAAGACGAACCATTAAACAAAAAAAAAAAAAAACAGAACTTCCTTTTCCATATAAAAAATCACATAAAAGACGAATCTTTACTCCAACCACGCCAGAGAACGGAGAAGATGAGACCAAGGAGAAGACGAGAGCACGGAAAACGGATGCCAAAGAACGGAGAAGATGAGACCAGAGAGAAGATGAGAGCATGGAGAGCGTAGAGGATGGGGAGGATGAGACTAGGTAGAAGACAAGAGCATGGATAACATCAAAGAATGGAGAAGATGAGACCGGGGAGAAAATGAGAGGACGTGCGCCACCAAGCTTCTGTGTTTAGACCAGTCTTCAAACCTAAAAGCAATTTCAAACCTTCACTTTACATGCTGGATTAAAATAATATATTTTTACCAGAATAGTAGTGTTAAATGAAGATAACACCACGTATTGGTGTTAACATAACATTACTCAAAACTAAATCACCAAATGAAAAGTATTGATGTCAACATAATATTACTCTAAACCAAATCACCAAATGAAAAGAAAGCAGCAGATACACATAGATCACAATTAGTCTCTCACATTAAACCAAGTCACCAAGTGAAACAGTAAGAGAGGGAGATCAAACGAGTTAGAGCTTAGGACTGAAAATTACAAAACTCTTGTGAAGAAGCTCCAACCTCAACCTTTGTCGCGGCCTGCACCGCCTCCATCACCTCTATGCGTCTTACACCTCCCATGCCCTCCACAACCACCAAACTTCACCATCATACATCTTGCACCTCCTACGCACCTGCACTATCACCTTAAAATTTCTCACCCACTCACTCTCACAGTTCCATTTTTTCTCTCTCTACATGCTCTCACTTAGCACCCACTCTATCACACCAAAAAAAAAAAAAAAACCACACTTACTCACGTGCCTTTGGAAGATATAAATACAATTTGGTCCTCCTCCCGTTCTTGAGACAAAAACAAAAACCACCTCACAACTTCCTGATTCTCATCTTCCATTTTCCTTTCTAAAAAAAAAACACGCAAAAGAGGAGGCATACATTGTTTTCTTCCTCACTCTCCGGAACTTGTTCCCAACCAGCTACACGACTCTTTTTCGTCCTTCGTCGGCAAGCTTCCAAATCTGAAAACGCTGACAACTTGTCCTTCGAGCTACCTCAAAACCTGGGCTAAAATGGGAGTTTAAAGTTCTTTGACGTCACAAGCAATCACTTCACACTACACCATTTTTGGCTTTAGGCAACACTTTTATTCCAACGCCAAAAAAGTGTTACTTAAAGTAGGAATAGACAACGATTTTTAAATGTTGTATAAAAAGTAGGATTTATGTTAAAGATGACCACGGTACACAAAAAAAAAAAAACGTTGCCTATTTATTTTAAACAACACACACAAAAACGTAGATACTTGAAAATCAGTTTAGACCACACTTTCAAAAATGTTGACTATTTTAAACCAAATACACCCTCTCTTTAGACAATAAAAAATAATTTCCCTCACTTTAGACAATGAAAAACAGTTTCCCTCTCTTTAGACTATGAAAAATAATTTCCCTCTCTTTTTCCCAAATCCCTAATTTCCCTCTCTCAACCTAATTAATCTTGTGCTGTAAAACCCTAAACCAAAATCACTTGTCCTGGCTTCTCCTCACATCACTCGACCTCCACAACCTCCACCGCTTCCAAACCTCCAACGCAGAGCAGCTGCGAGTTTGTGTTGGTGGTAGAAGACCCTCATTCTCGCTCTTCTCTTTGTTTTCGACATTGCTTCTGGTCTCTCATCGTCTCAATTGCACTCCCTAAGGTAAAGAAAAAAGTTATGTAGTCTATCATGTTCGTTTTTATTTTCCTAGTGCTCCTTTTGCGTTTCTGTTGAATTTTGTTGCAGCACAATGAGAGTTTTAGGAAGATATACCTTGTAAAGAAATTTATGAAAAGCCATCATTCTCTCTCAACTTCCCTCTAATTCTGTTGTAGGTTTTGAATATTTGGTCCATTGGGTCCCCAAATATGTCACCTTTTCCTCCATTTAATGCTAAACGAGAGAGAGGGGAGAAGAAGGAGGAAAAAAGAGGAGAGGGGTTGATTTTGATTTCGAATTTTGTGGGTATGTGGGGTTAAAACCCAGAGTTGTAGCATTGTAGACATCACGGCTTAGACAATTTTTATAAATATTATTAAATTTTTAGTTGACTTTGGAAAGTTGTACTACTTTTCATATTTCCCCTTTTATATAAGCTCAAAATGATGATATGGGAATCTTTTGAGATGGTAATATATTGTCTGCATATTGCACAGGAAAAAATGACTGAGGAGTTTCCATAAGGGTCTTGGATATAATATATTGTTAAAAGATAAATTTCTCTTTTTCATAAATCTTATATGGAGCCACTTGCTTTGGTATCCCATGAGCCTGCATTTATTAGAGAAAGTGTTTCAGGAGAAGGAAAGAGATTTAATTAGCATATAATATCTCACCATAACAACATAATTAGCTTTTCTCTCTTCCTCTTCACCTCCATGAAAAGCATGATATTTCTAGTACTTGATCCATAAGTTTACTACACTTTGTCAACCATAATAACTAAAAAAAATTGTGTTCATAGTTGTCAAAGGAACCATAGTAGTACATAAGAAAGAAAAAAGTAAGATGCAAAATGATTAAGCTATAACTCACTATAAACAAATCAACATCTTCTTGCAACACAAAATACTCAAGTTATATATTAATATTAAGAAAAGTGGTAATGCATAAGGCAAATACTTCTCAACAGCAGACAGAACTTGGGATTTTTCTTTCTTTCTATTGCCACTGCTCACACCTGGTGTCAAATTCATTGTTGTAGTTTTTGAAACCTCTTGCACAATTCAAAAAAACCTGAGATATCAACTGTAAAAAAAAATGTCAAAATCATATAAGGAAACAAATACAAAAAGTCAATGAACACATAACCATATTTGAATACATGGGTCAGAGGAACCAAATTTAGAAAACAAATTGTAACATTGTAACACTACCTTATATTTACTAATGACCCACCTTTGAATATGAGAGAATGATAATAATGAAATAAATAAATGCATAGTAACATAGAGATGTTAGCACCAAGGCTAAGCATGTGATTTGATGAAGTCAATATTGTGAGCACCAAGGCTTAGCGTGTGAAGCTGATGAAGACTGCCTCATGAAGAATCTGTTGGAACTAACCTGGACCAGAATTGTTCAAGTGAAGACTTTGTGCCAACATGAAGATAGTTGGGTGATTAGGTCTTGGTCCTTAGTTGGGTTTGCGTGTTGGTGATTGGCTTAGTCGTAATCACTAGTGGCATGGTTCATCACTTCTGAGGTGCTAAAAAGATTCACAAATATTTTTATTAAAACTATTTTTAATAAAAATAACCCAAAATGTTTTTGCTGGAAAATGGTTTTTCAATCGATTGAATTTCTAAAACAATCGATTGAATGTGACAGTTATTTCTGTTATAACTGAAATATAGTTATGGCTGTTACAACTGAAAACTTCGATTGGGTCAAACTAACGGTCAAATTCAATCGATTGAATGGTTTGTTCAATTAATTGAATTTTGATAGCTAAGCAGTTTTTAAAACTGATTTTGGGTATTTAAAGGAATGAGAATCATCACTTTCAGATTTATCAAATCAAAGACTTTCGAAAAGGATTCCTTGAGTTTTTCTAAGAGAGATATTGCCCCTTTTGTGCGATCATCATTTTTGCAAAGCTTTTCAAATCAAGAAACTTCCAAGAACGTGAATCTTTGGAGCATCCTTGAAGTGAGGTTCTTGCTACTTTGGTTCTGAAACAAAGCTAAGTCTTCTACACCTGATCTTCATTCTGTGTAATCTATTTTGTGTAGAAGCATTTTGTAATCCTTTCTGATCCTGTTGATCTGTAATCTGTTTGCTATTTTCAATTACTAGGTTTGTAATTGAGTTGGTGCAGTGGGTTCTGCACTGGTCTCGCATCTGCTAAGGGGTTCAGTAGAGGGTGAGTGCTGTTGGGAGCAGTGTTGCTTGCGGACTGCAAGTGTTGTGGTGCAGTGGGTTTCTGCACTGATTACACACTAGCTGAGGGGTTCAGTGAGGTGTGGGTTTACTGTTGGGAGCAGTTTGTAACTTGCTGGGAGCAAGGGTTTTAAACTGATCTTGTGATCTGTTTTAGTAGAAATCTTTGCTAGTTTGCAAAGGACTGGACGTAACCCTTGAGGAAGGGTGAACCAATATAAAAATTTTGTGTTCTTGCTTTTCTCCATACTCTTCTTGATTGCTTTAATTCACTACTGCCTTCTTTAAAATTGACTGGATTAAAATATGTTCATACTGTTGATCATACTCTGAACATCTGTTTTCATAATCAACTGTGATTCTGGATTGTGTTTAATCTACTGGCTTGTGTTTAAACATCTTAAATCTGGGTTCAAACGTTTTACACTGAAAACTGTTTTCTAGGTTTAACTTATTTCTGGGTTTAACTCTGAATATCTTCCGCTGTGTACAATCGATTGTTTACCTGACAGTCCAGAATTACATAGTCAATCGATTGAATAAAGAATTTTCATTCTCTACTTGAAGAACAAATCAGATTTGCGAAAAGTTTTTGAAAGTTCAATTTACCCCCCCCCCTCTTGAACTCGGTCTAAACCTTATTTTACAAGAGAATCATGTTTTCTTGTCTGACACTAGCAAATCACGCATGTTTAAAGCACAGAACTCACGTGATTACTTAACAATTAATTTGCATGCCCTTTCGATTAACCAAGCAATTACTTTTGTTTTTCTCAAAGATCAAATGGCAGAGTGGTTGGATATTGTGCATAGAGAGAATGGTGCTTTGACATTTTCTTCTTGCTGCTTATGATTGGTGTCCTTTTGATATGTATGTTTCATTCAAAACATTGCTCATAAATTATGTAAGAAGTCACAGACTGTTTACACAACTTTCAATATTTATGCAATTAATATTTAAGCTCACAAACCTTTGTAAGAAATCAGTTTTAGTTTTGATGGTTCAGAATTACACAATTTTGATTCTAGGTATTTTATATATTTTATGTATATGTTTAAGTTTAGAATCAACTTGATGATGAGGATGAAGTTTTGATTCTGGGTATGTTTTGGTTCTGATTGTTTATGTATTTGTTCAATTTTAGAATCACCTTGATGATGAGGATCAAGTTTTGATTTTGGGTCTTTTATTTGTTTTATATGTTTAATTTCAGGATCAACTTGGTGATGATGATGAAATATGATCCCAGTTAATTAGTTTAACAGATTTGGGAAGAGGAGGATGTCATATTGGAGAGGAGAAGAAAATAGATGAAAGAACTTTGAAATTTTCTTTGAATGATGTTATTAATAATTTTGAATTCTAGTTAAGAAAGAATGTTTTATGTATGTAACTAAACAAAATCAAACTGCATTTTGAAATATCTGTTTCTTACTATCCTTATTTTGTTTTTCTTCATATAATTATGTATTCAATTAGTATGTTTGTATTGTTTATTTGAAAATATTATATTTATATTCTTCGACTTTTAAAATATTATAAATAAATAAATAATTAAAATTTAAAACTGATTATAAATTTGAAATAAATTAATTTGAATAGTTAAACAATATAAATAAATAAATGATTAAATTTTAAAAGCTATTATAAATGTAGAATAAATATACAATTTGAATAGTTAAACAAAGGGAACAAATAAGTAGATATGGTTTAAACAATAAACAACAGGTAAATGAACGTGGCATAAATAATAGACAATACATAAAATAAACTTTGCCTAAAACTATAGACAATATGTGGCCTAAACAATAGGAAAAATGTGGTCTAAACTATAGGCAACAACTAAATAAGTGTGGTCTAAATAACAAACAACAAGTAAATAAGTATGGCCTAAACAATAGACAACATTTTGTAAAATGTTGTCTAAACAATAAGCAACATTTCAAAAAACGATGTCTTAGTAAAAGTGTAGCCTAAAAAGTTTGTTAGCACCATAGCTAAGCATGTGATTTGATGAAGACAATAAAGAGTATAGCTTGATGGAGTGTTAGACTACGCCAAGCACGGGTTGATTGGAAGACCTGTTGGAGTCTACTAAACCAGATGTGATCAAGAGAAGATATGCTTGAGCCACTTGGAGTTGTTGTGGTTTGGTCCTAGGTTCCTAAGCTTGGGTAGATGTGTTTGTGAGCTTGAGTAATATTGATCATCACTCTTGAAGAGGCTCAAGATTCATGTGTTTTAAAAAAAAATGGTTTTATCAATATTAACATGGTTTTGAGAAAAAGAACCTAAATTGATTTTTGCTGAAAAAGATTTTTCAATCAATTGAATTTTTAAAACAATCGATTGAATGTGACAGTTATTTTTATTACTATTGGAATCTTTGACTGAGTCAACTAACAATCAATTCAATCGATTGAATAGTTTGTTCAATTAATTGAACCAGTGACCGCTAAGCCGTTTTAAATCTCAATTGACTATAAAAAGGAATTGTCTCTATCATTTTCATAACTTTGAGATTTCTGAAATATAATTTTGAGAATTCCTAAGAGATCATAAGCACCCTTTTTGCGCAAACTGTTTTCAAATTGATTTACATTCAAGAAATCATAAACATTGTGAGTGAGCATTAGTTGAGTGAGGATCATCTACTTTGGTTCTGGACCAGAGCTTAGTCTTCTACACTTGATCTCAATCCATTTTGTATTGTGTATAGTGTGGTTGATTGACTTGAATTGTATTCTGTTCTTATTGTATTCAATTACTGGAGTGTAATTGGGTAGTGTAGTGGGTTTCTGTACTGGTGTAACACCAGCTGAAGGGTTCAGTGTGTTGGGTTTATTATTGGGAGCAGTAGGTACTGCGAGGAGCAGTGTGTAACTTGCTGGGAGCAAGGGTGTAAAACTGATCTTGGATCATTTAAGTGGAAATCTTTGCTGGTTTGGCAAAGGACTGGACGTAGCCCTTGTGGAAGGGTGAACTAGGATAAAAATTTTGTGTTCTTGCTTTTCTCCCTACTCTTCTTGATAGCTATTATTCAACTGCTGTTATCATTTCAATTAACTGGATTAAAATCTAATCATCTTGTTGATTGTATTCTGATTCTTGGAGAGTTTAGTAAATTGTTTGATTAAATCTGTAATACTTTCGCTGTATATATCTTCTGATACATTTTGATTCAATCAACTGTATTTTGAGCATCCGTATTGAATTGTTTACTGGACAGTCCATAACTGTGTAGTTCATTGATTTTATAAAGATAATTCATTCTCATTCTTAAATCACTTTCCAGTTTTGCGAAAATTTTTAAAGTTCAATTCACCCCTCTCTTGAACTCGGTCCAACCTATTTTTTACAAAGTTATCTGAAAAGTGTTGCCTAATGTAGCATCACAGGCAATGATTTTACGAAAAGTGTTGCCTTAGAGAAAATTTTTTGCCTATAATCTACGACAATGGATGCATGTGACATTTGTTAGCACCAGGAGTTGCTAGTGGATTTGATGAAATCAACAAGTTAATGAAGTTTAAGGAATCATGAGGACTGCAAAGAGTATCATGAAGATGATTGAAGATTTAATAAACTGGTTTTATTCTAAATCTGATAAAATTTTTGTTCTAGAAAAGTTTAATTGATTGAACAGTTATTTCAATCGATTGAAGTTTTAACAGATTTTTAAAACAGTTTGCCTATATGAAAGGCACGTGTTTTGACAAACATAGAAATCATTCTAAGAAAGAATTGTGAAATCTTATGAGAGAGAAATGTCCAAAACACCTTGTGAACCTTTGTCAACTAATTTTTCTCAAGAATCATAATCTTGGAGCATTACTTTGATTTTGAATCTGTGTAATAGTGATCTTATGCAAAGCTAAATGTTTCACTCTGTTCTTGATATCTTTGTAATCTTTTTTTAGTAGAATCACTGTGGGTTTGGTCTATTCATTGTATTTTTGAATACTGTTGGGTTGTGGTTACATATTACATAGGGTGTGTGATTGTAACTATATTGTATAGAGGGTTCTGTACTGTTTGAATAGCTATTGATGGGTTCTGTAGGTTGTTGTTTTACTGCTGGGAGCAGGGTGTGCTTGCAGGGTGCAAGTATTGTATTGTTTGATACTGATCTTGAAGATCTTTTCTAGTGGAAATCTTTGGTAGTTTGTAAAGGACATGACTTAGTCCTTGAGGAAGGGTGAATCAGGATAAAAACTTGTGTTCTTGATCTTTCTTTCCCTATTCTTGAACACTTGTCTTGATTCTGCTTGTTGCATAATTAACTATTTCTTGCGTGCAATTAATTATTTCTTTCTAAGTATATTTGAAAATCTTTTCTGAAACTGTTTGACACATATTCAGGTTTCTGGATATTTCTTAACTTGAAATTTCAATAAACAAAATTTTCTATGTAATTGATTGTATTTGTTTTAAAAAAAAATAGATCTTCTTGAAGTCTTGATTTAAATCAACTGGTTATTGTTTTTTTTGAATATGTTTACTCTATTGAGTTATGGATTTTCTGAAATACTTTTCTGACTTCAGTTTATTGCTTCCGCACTTGATCTGATTTAATACAATTGGTATAGTTGATTGATTGTATTATGGAAAATATTGAACATTAACTATACATTTTACAAAAATCATCTTTTAATAGTTTTAATAAAGAATCTTCATCCCATTCTGTAAAATTGATCATAGTTTGAGAAAAAAATTTCAAAATTCAATTCACCCTCCCCTTTATTGAACTCAGCCTGAATTTATTTTACAACATTTTTATTCATGTGAGATCCATGCCATTTTCTTCTTGTTTTCATAATGCATTGAAAAAACGAAAAAAGAAACCTCTTTGTCCTTTAAAAGCCTGGGCCATTTGGTTGCCGAGCATGTTCACCTTTTCACACTCGTTTTTCCTTCCCACATTTTTTTTCTTTTCTTTACTAATTCATCTCTTTCTTTTTTGCTAATCTTCTTTATCTAACATTTTTTACAATTAAGATCTTATAATTTTTTTTATTTTATAATAAATTTCAATTAAATATTCAAATGATTGCATGTGTCATGCAGTATTTAATTCGAAAAAGTTTTGTTTCGTTTAGATATTCAAATGACCGCACGCGTCGGCGATATCTAATACAAACTTTTTTCCTTAACAATACATGGAAATATCTTTGATTCGTAGGAGTATTGAGTATAGTCGTTTGCACCTCCTTGTACTCCAACTAACGAAGCGTAAAAATATCAAATTTCCATATATCCAATTTTCAAGTACCTTTTTTAATATAAAATTTTCAAAAATTAAAAAATATAAAATTTTCAAAAATTGAAAAATATAAATTTTCAAAAATTGAAACAATATCAAAACACTAACAACCATTTTTAAAAATAGTGTAAAATAAGGTTCAGACCGAGTTCAAGAGAGGGGTGAATTGAACTTTTAAAATCTATTTGCAAATATGAATTATTCTTGAAATAGAGAATGAAAATTCTTGATTCAATCTATCAACTCGTGTAACTCTGGACTGCCCAGTAAACAATCAATTATGCACAGCGGAAATTGTTAGAAATAAACCCAGAAAACAGTTTACAGTATAGAAATGTGTTAATCCATATTCAAGATGATTAAACACAATTCAGTAGATTAGAAATAACCCAGAAACACAGTTGATTCAGAAATATGTAAACAGATTATGTGATCAGTTTATGAAGCGAATGCAAGCAGATAATAAAAAGATCAAGAAGAGAGAAGAGGAAATCAAGAACACAAAGAATTATCCTGGTTCATCCTTCCTTAAAGGCTACGTCCAGTCCTTTGCAAACTAGTAAAGATTTCCACTAAAAAGATCACAAGATCAGTTTACAACCCTTGCTCCTAGCAAGTTACAAACTGCTCCCCGCAGTACTTACTACTCCCAATAGTAAACCCATACCTCACTGAACCCCTCAGCTAGTGTGAAACCAGTGCAGAAACCCACTGCACCAAAACACTTGCAGTCCGCAAGCAATTGCGCTCCCCGCAACACTCACACTCTACTGAACCCCTCAATAGATGTGAGAACAGTATAGAAACCCACTGCACCAACTCAATTACCAGTAATTGAAAACAGTAAACAGATTACAAAAACAACAAGATCAACAATTGATTACACAATACTTCTACACAGAACAGATTACAAAGAATGAAGATCAGGTGTAGAAGACTTAGCTTTGGTTCAAAACCAAAGTCGCAAGAACCTCACTCAAGGATGCTTAAAGATTCACATTCTTGGAGGTTTCTTGTTTTGAAAAGCTTTGTCAAAGGATGATCGCACGAAAGGGGTGCTATATCTCACTTAGAAAATCTCAAGGAATGCTTTTCAAAAATCTTAGATATCTGAAAATGATAGTGCCAATTCCTTTAAATAGCCAAATCAGTTTTAAAACAACTTAGCTATCATAGTTCAATTAATTGAACAAACCATTCAATCGATTGAATTGACCATTAGTTGACCCAGTCAAAGATTTCAGTAGTAACAAAAATAACTGTCACATTCAATCGATTGTTTTAGAAATTCAATTGATTGAAAAACCTTTTCCAGCAAAAATCAGTTTGGGCTATTTTTCTTAAAACCAATTTTAATAAAAATATTTGTGAATCTCTTAGCACCTCAGGAATGATGAACCATGACACTTATGATTAAGGACTAAGCCAATCACCAACACACAAACCCAACTAAGGACCAAGACCGAATCACCCAACCATCTTCATGTTGGCACAAAGTTTTCACTTGAACAATTCTGGTCTAGGTTGGTTCCAACAAATTCTTTATGAGGCAGTCTTCATCAACTCACGTGCTAGGCATTGATCTAACATAGTCTAGATCCAATCCATCAGAAACTTCAGCAAGATATGGTCTTTATTGACTTCATCAAATCACATGCTTAGCCTTGGTGCTAACAAATAGAATTATGTAACCCTGATTTTCCATCCTTGATGGCAATACATAAGAGCAAGGTCAAACCTTGTCGGGCCCCAAAATAAAATATATATGAATTTTTATATGAATTTTCGTTTTCTTTTGGGAAAAATAAATATTTTCAAAATCACACTCGTTTTTACTTATTTGATTAAAGGTACCGTCTTAGGACGGGCGTTGTATGGGTACTAATACCTTCCCCACACGTAACCAACTTTGGGACCCTGAATCCGGTTTCACAGACTTGCCTTATCCTTTTTCGATTTTTTCATAGTTTTTTCATAATAAATTGTGGTGGTGACTCCTATGTTGAGAGCAAAGAATCTACTATATCCTTAGATCCATAAAAGCTCAATAAAGAGAACATTGAGAGTGTTTGTACAATTACCTAAGAGAGAGTGCTTACCCTTGTATTCATTGAAAGACCTAATCCATGTCTAGTAAGCTTACCTAATTATCTAAACTAGGAGAGAAAATGCAAACCATATATTCATCAAGAGACGTAAACACTCCCTAGTAGACAAAGTCTATATTTAACGATCATGCAAACACTTAACCTTCCCACCATATCCAGGAGTGACTATTTGGTAAGCAATACTCGTTATGCCAGGAGTGGCTTAGTAAAAAAATACTTAAGTTAATGGAAAAGTGACTAGGTGTCCAAAGAATACTCATTAAGCCAAGAGTGGCTTGGTAAATAATACTCAAGGGAGTAACTGATAACTTAATTTTTTCACAATTTTATAGGCTAAGTGTTTCTTTTGTTCTTGTTGGTTGTAACAAATATAGGCCATATATTTTGTGTGATTCATATCTATAAATATACAACCTCATGTGTTTATTTTACACAAGGGAGATTAAGCTTATATCTCTTCTTTTATGTTTAATATGGTATCTAGAGTTAGGCTAAATCCTTGCTTTCCTAGTGAACCAATTGTTCACCGGTGACTTTTTTGGTTGTTATCGTTTGGACTGGCAACATTACCATTTTGCTCGTCTTAGTCTAGCGATAGCAAGAATCGCGAGGATTAGAGTTTTCATGTGCTCTCACGCACCTCCTCCATTCTGATGGTGCTTACTTGAGACGGGGTCACCTCGTCATCCTTATTCTAGATTTTTCCTTATCTTACTAATTGAAATTCGTTTGATTATTTAAGGGTTTTTCTCTCTCCTCTTGATCTATGGCCTCTCCTGCTTTGGTATCTCAGGGTGATGATCACAATCACCCTCACAAGTTGGGCAAAAGGGGTCACAAGTGTGGTCGTTGTCAAACTTGGCCATATAATTGACAGGTATTATACCTTACATGGTCGTCCTCCTCGATCTGCTACAGTTGTCCAAACTACTCATTGCAACCTTTTATTATGGGGCTTATTTCATTTTATACCTCAGGTTAACCTCCTATTTTCAATGAATTTCTCGAATGGTATGAGGATTACCAAAACTCTGGTTCCACAGCTTTTGGTGCACATACTGGTACACCTTTTTTTGGCCTCACTCACTCAAATCCTTTTGGCACTTAGGTTCTAGACTCAGTTGCCATAAACCACATTACTAGTAACAAATTTCTTTTTCTCTTATTTATCTATTTCAGACTATTTACCTTCTGTTATCATGGCTCTATGATCTCATCACATGGTGTTGGTACTATTTATCTTCTTCCTTCCTCATATATTTATAATGTTAATTATTTCCCTAGATTTCCCTTTAACTAATTATCCATTAGTGGTCTTACTTGTTCCCTTGATTCTGTTATTTCTTTTACCAAAGTTTCTATATGTTTATAGGATCGGAGTTCGAGATGATTGAGACCAGATATAAGTCTTATGGTCTTTATCACCAACGAACATCTTGGCCTAATAATGGATTCTCCATCTCTCCTTCATGCTTAGTTGGGTCATCCTAGTCTTGCCAAAATGCAACAACTTGGCCAAAGTTTGTCTAAGTTGTTAAGTTTGTCTTTTGAGTCATGTCATTTAGGGAAACATAATCGTAGTTATTTTCCAAGTAGTGTCTCACAACATACTTCATCTCCTTTTGCGTTAGTTCACTCTGACATTTGGAGACTAATTTGTTTTAAAGTCCAATTTAGGGTTTTAGTAATTTTGTTACTTTTATTGATAATATTCAATATGTACTTTGTTGTTTTTTATGAAAAATTGTTATGAATTATTTTCTATATTTAAATGTTTTTATAATGAAAATAAAATTCAATTTGGAGTTTTTATTCAAACCTTACATACTGATAATGCCCATGAGTATCTTTCTCATTCTTTTAAAAATTGTATGACATCTCATGGAATTCTACACCAAGCCTCATGTGTTTATACACCTCAACAAAATAGGGTAGTCGAGTTTTTGTAATTTTCATTATGATGACAAGTACATCAGTTACAAATGTAACAACTAATAAATATATTGTTCTTCTCGAGTGACTTGTGCAATACACATAATAATTATAGTTATAATAAAATTAGACCTAGAACAATTCCATACTTTGAGTGCTTGTGAAATAATTAAATTATGCAAAAACAAATTAAATATTTTTGTAGATTTTTTTCAAATCTCAGATAACATAAAAAGGTTAAGGATCGATCATATGAATCTTGTTAGGGTTAGACTTCACTGTACCCCTCTCTCATGTATAAAGAAAAACAATTACCTTACTTCCTAACTAATGCCAACTTCAAGCCACAATAATACTTAAACTATAATTCTTTAGGCGAATGAGCATAAGCTTCCCTATTAACCGTCAATTATTTGATAAATTATATAGAAAATACTTGCTTTTATTATAAGGGTACGAAAACATGCTTTATTCCTAGACACAAGCCTCCATTAGGTTAAGCACAATCCAGATCAGGTTAAATGAAAAAAGTGCAAGTCGATACAAGTTGATGAGGCTTAGGTCAAGCTAAGTTGAGTCGAGTCAAATTAGCCCAAATCCACGTAAGGCTAAGTAAGCTAAGCCTAGGTTAGGTTGAGTCATCTCATGTCTACTTAAGACTAAATCAATACATGCCCACTTCAGATTGAACCGAATCAAACCCAATTTGAAATGAGTTGGTCAAAATATACATCAAACCAAATTGAATAGCCCAAATCAAACTAATTCAAATTTAAATTTAAATTTAACTTGAAAAAATATACGAAATAAATTTAATATAATCTAATTAGATTGAAAAAATTCATTTTAATTTAATATAGTTAATATATATATATATATATATATATATATATATATATATATATATATATATATATCAATTTTATATTTATTTTATTTTATTAAATTTGAATTAGATATACATTGAATTTTCAAAAGTTCAATCCGTGAGACTTCTAATAAAAGCCACCAACTTCTGTACTTTATTTGGCTATGCTATTTTTATAATGTGTACGATAACAAGTATTCAAATTTATGTTTATACAAGTTAGATTCGTAATTCTGAACATTAATACTACAACTTAAGTCCCACCCTCACCTTATATTCACTTGGTAAGAGTTACTGTAAGGTTTCCCCATAGTGAAAGAACTTATGTAATAATTTGGCACATTTTTTCTCGTAGATCCATTTTTTTTTTACACTCCCATAAATTTTAAAAAATCAGAGTTGTATAATTCAAAAGTTAGTTTTAACTTTTGGATCCGAAAGTTTTTTCTTTTCTTTTTTTTTTTACTTAGAAAATGTCTTTAGATTTCACAATCCACAATGGCTTCCATTATCTTAATTATTTTCTTCAACGAAGTTAACGCCACCTAAAAGAAAACCACCGTCAACATCAAGCTTGTTGTCAATGACATCGTTTCTTTCTCACCTTTGCGACTTCCGACAAAAGGGGCCATAAACATCGAGCATGAACTTAACCAACAATCATTTATTTTTTGACGGAAAAAGTCACATGATTTTCAAATTACACAATTCCATGTGTAATCCAAAAGGTAAAATTATTTCTGAATTAAACAATCTAGGAGTTTTTTAGATTCATAATCCATAAGCTTACACAATCCGGAACACTTTTAACTCTCGGATCTTACAATCCAAGAAGAAAAAAAAAAAAAATCATATTTAATAGGGGTGCAGAAGAAATGTATCGAGCTACAGAAAATAATGCCCCATAATGTAGTAGTGGAGTCTCCATTTGCGCAGCTCTTTTAAAAGAAAAAACTTCAGGTAAGTCCTTTGCTTTTATTACCCCTGCAGATTCGTCAGAACTTCTTTGTTCCTCACCAATAAATATGACATGTGAACTTTTTTATTTTAAATAGTTTCTTTATTTTTGTTAATATTCTTTTACAGCTAAAGAGTATGAGACATGGTGGAACGCAATGTGAGAACGGTAATTGAGTTTTGTCCTTCTACGGTACAGTTATAAAAATATATTTTTTTATTGACAGACACGTAATCATAGTTAGAATAATCAGTGGCCAATCGCACCATTTTACAAATCCCTTGAGGGATAAAAAGTTACAACAATAATTAAAAAAACTGTCACAATTCACAACTCATCCAAATGCCTTTGCTGTGAGTGAATCATACATTGCTTCAATCCCCTACTCAGCAGGACAATCCCAGTTCAACACCAACCTATTTGAACATCTAAGGTGAAGGATTTGATTCTCTCATTCCATGTTGCTAATCTTTTCATGAATTCTGGGTACAAATAGTACAAGCACTCTCAGACCTGTCCACATGAGAGGTCCTTGAACGTTCATATGATCATGCTCTATGGGAATGAAGCCAAAATCTCTCTAGTAATATACTTATACCCTTCAATTTATGATCACATTACAGCAGGGGTAGTCTTAAATTCTTTACCTGCATGCTTTACGCCATAGAATAAGAGAAGCAAAATGATTAGAGGCAAGACGGTTCAAGTCATGTCCCCCCATATATCCTGGTTACAAGTTTCTTCTCCTGGTTCTATGGTGTTTGATTTTCATTCCTTTTCTTTTATGACCAGAATGCACCAAAAAAACTATGACCAAGAAGCCAAATACAGAAAATGCACATAAAAATAACACCCAGAACCTAAAGGAACTAGGTATCCCTGTGCCGTCTTTTTGAACGCTAACCATTTCCTCAGAATAATTTGCTGACTTGTGATTTTCCTGTGAGCCAAATTTTTCACTGAAATTGCCTAATTTCCTAGAGATTACCCTTTCCTCTGTGGCGTTTAATTTGGATATGGAACCATCTTTGCGACAGTTCAGTTTTTCATGATGCAAACGCAATGCTTCATTTAGTGTCTTCACGCATTCTATACTCAGAAAATCTCGCTGTAAATTCTCCTCATCATTGTGATCAAGTGTTAATGGGTCTGGTGGCTCTGGAAACTTGGCCCAGCATCTGTTAACCATGTCGACTTCTCGCCAGTCTGCTTTGTAGAAACTCCAATTCCCAACTTTGAATTCTAATCCATAGTGAAAAACTCTGTATTTGATTCCTGGTTCAGGAACATATCCTGGGTATACCATAATCTCTCTGTTTATAGTATGCCTGAATTTCAACTGCATCAATAGCATTACAGGTTATACAGTGAAACCTGTTCTTAATTTAAAGAGGGTACGGTGGGGAATGAAATTTCGATGATCATTTCAATCCACAGTAAGGTATACAGCATAGAATCATGTCAAGAACTCATAAAGCATGAAAAGTTCAGAAAGGAAACCATGTACAAATTATATGATATAAAATTTGAGTACAGCATTTTGAATTTTTCTGTGTGCCCATGCTTGTTCTTAGATGAACATCTGTGCTGAGTATGAATTGTGAAAATTTAAAAACAAAATACCTCTGCTGCACCGAATGAGTAACCGTACATCTCGCTGATCCAACCAGATTCATATATGTCTCCTGTTATATTTCTGGCATAATGAGCTCTATCGGCCCGAACTTCCTCAGTTTTATGCAGCCAAAGTAAAGCAAATTTTCGTAAATCATCTATATGCATGATGATTACACCACCAACCTTGTCACAAGCCTCGGGATGGCTTGTATGCAATTTTGCAAGCTCATTGTCACAGCCAATAAGGTAGCTGGCATGTAAAAAAAATATAAACAAAAATTAATCACCATAATTCAAATAAAGGCTAAGACAAAACCCAAAAAGACCACAACGTCGACAATACATTGATACCAACAGCCCTAATTGGTTTTACAATGATAAATTGAATTCACAAGCTTACTCATAGGGAGTTGAAACAGGTTTTCCCTTTGCAGCTTTGAATTCCCATGGGGTAATTGGGCCTCTCATTATCATATCAGCGTCTAGAATCACTATGAATTCAGCTTCAATATTTGCATGATTGAGCCAGTGGAGAACTGCAGCTGGTTTGTTAATGGCTGGATACCTATATAAAACAGAGAAATTCATTTCCTTGCCTAAAGTCTAAATAATTCATCTAAATAAACATTTAAAAGTGATAGGATCTAAATAGTTGTGTACTTAGTGTAGTCGAGCAAGATATTATATACCATTTCAGCTGGCAAACATCAAACAAAACACGGATGAGTCGCAGATTGACTCAAATGTGAAACAAATAATCAATTAGTTATTCTCTGCACCTTATCAATATCAATGTCATACAATTTAGAGTTCAAGACATGCACTACCGAGAAGTATAGAGTAGAACTCCCTTGAAATAAAACATTATTTAATACTAAACCACTTGTGGCTTTTCCAGGAATCCGATGCCATTTCTGACCTTACAACAAAAGTTATTTGAAAATGATTAGGAAACTCTCCCTAGAAAGGATATAATCTATAAAGGCTCCCTGTACAAGAAAAATAGCTTCACACAAAGTTCATTTTCTCTAAATCGTCTAGATGATCTTTTTGATTTAGCACAGAGAAGATTTATGCAAACTATTGTATGGACAACAATAAGTTCACATAGCAACTGAGAATCCTATCGAATTTGCATAGAAAAACTTCTACTTATAGATGTCTTGAATACGACCGTTAAAAATTGTGTGCTGATTTATGTACTTGTGTCAGTTCTTTATCTGAGTATGATTGTGTTAGGCAGGGAAGTAATGAGAGGGAATGGAAAGTGTGTTAAAGAAAGAAATTTAAAAATATTAGTTAAGAAGTTAATTGGGGTGAGACTTTTTGAGAAAGTCTATATATAGTCTTATCTTGAGGGGTGTCAGGGAACGAGAGTTTTCAGTTATTGTGATAGGGAATGTCATATGTGAAAGGAAGAGGTTTCCTTTGTAAGCTGATGTTTGTGTCAAAGTTGATAACTGCCGAAATAATACATAAAGAATAGTCTTAGTCTAAGTTTTTTCTCTATCATTGTTTCTATTCTTTAAGGAGGCAGGTAACAAGTTTGGTCCAACCCGTGAAATACATAATCTAGGGGAAAAAATGGAGTTGTCTAAGTATGTTGGTATTAAAATAGAGAAATAAGTATAGAATTAATTTCCTTGTGTCAAAATACACACAAAGGGTTGTTTATTTATAAATAATAAAAGTAACAAAAATAGTAACAAAATAACAGAAAACATGGGCTAAGCCCATTATATTCAACACTTCCCCTCAAGCTGGTGCATATAAATTATATGTACCAAGCTTGTTACAAATATAATCAATCCTAGGACCCCTTAAAGATTTGGTGAAAATATTTGTTAATTGATCATTTGAATTAACAAACTCAGTCTTGATGTCTCCAGATGTAATTTTTTCTCGAACAAAATGACAATCAACTTCAATATGTTTAGTCCTCTCGTGAAAGACGGGATTTGAGCTAATATGAAGAGCAGCCTGATTATCGCATATGAGTGTCATTTGAGTGACCTCTCCAAATTGCAATTCTTTCAGTAATTGAGCCAAATAAGTTCACAGGCAGCTAAGGCCATGGCTCTATATTCAGCTTCAGCACTAGATATTGCCACAACATGTTGTTTCTTACACTTCCAAGATATCAAATTACCACAAATAGAGACACAATATCCGGAAGTAGATCTTCTATCTGATGGAGACCCTGCCCAATTCACATCTGTATAACATACAACTCCAGTATAGTCATTATGACCATATAGAAGGCCTTTTCCAGGAGAACCTTTAATGTACTTCAATATACGAGTAACTGCATTCAAATGACCAACACATGGAGAGTTAAGGAATTGACTCACCACACTAACTGCAAAAGAAATATAAGGACGAGTAACAGTAAGATAGTTCAGTTTTCCAAAAAATCTTCTATACTTCTCAGGATTTGAGAGGGGCTCCCCGTGACTAGGTAGAAGTTTGACATTAAGGTCCATGGGTGTCTCGAGATTTAAAATTCAGTAACCCAGTTTCTTCCAAAAGATCTAATGCATACTTTTTTTGAGAGATAACAATACCATGATTGGATTGTGCTACCTCAATCCCCAAGAAATATCTAAGTTTACTAAGATCTTTGGTCTGAAAATGGTGACAAATATGGTGTTTGAAGAGCTGCCATGGCTATAAATAGACGAACAAACGCCATTTTTGCCACTGGAGAAAAAGTATCACCATAGTCCAAACCAAAAATTTGGGTGTAGCCTTTAGCCACAAGACGAACTTTGAGATGATCAATAGTGTCATCCGGACCAACTTTGATAGCAAAGACCACCTGCAACCAACAACAGATTTCCCAGAGGGTAAAGAAATGAGTTCCCAAGTTCCACTGCTCTGAAGAGCACTGAGTTCATCAAGCATAGCTTGACACCAACTAGGATGGCTAAAGCATCATCTACAAATTTTGGAATAGACACTGAAGAAATGGATGAAAGGCAAGCATAAAAAGGTGGAGATAGTCTATGATAGCTCAAGGCAGTATAATGTGGAGAGGGATTACGGGTAGAACGTATACCTTTACGAATGGCAATGGGAAGATCAGGTTCAACTGTCAGAGCCGGAGGGGACGGAAGATCTGGCACCAGAGGAGAATCACTTGGTGGACGTCGGAAAGTTTGACGACGACTATAAATCTTAAGAGGTGGTGAAGGAGGCGACTCAATAGGAACACTAGACATGACAGGAGAATCACAGACAACTGGAATATGTATTTGACTAGATGAAGACGCAATAGGAGAAGATAAAGACTTAAAATAAAAAGAAGATTCAGTAAAACTAACATCTGCAGAAATGAAATAACAATTAAGTGAGGGTGAAAAACATTTATATCCTTTTTGAGATCTAGTGAATCCTAAAAAGACACATTTATGTGACCGACCAGATAATTTATCAAGCCCAGGATTAAAATTGTGAACAAAACATGTAGATCCAAAAACTTTAGGAGGTAAGGGATGGAGAGACTCATGAGGAAACAAAATAGAGTGAGGAGTTTTATTTTTCTAAAACTGAAGATGGCATACGATTAATAAGATAACATGTACTAAGAATAGCGTCACCCCAAAAACATTGAGGAACCCCACCATGAATTAAAAGAGTACAAGTAGTTTCAACAAGATATCTATTCTTGCGCTCAGCCACCTCATTTTGTTGAGGTATATAAGCACATGAAGTTTGGTCATGAATGTCATGAGATTCCATAAAAGTGTTAAAAGAATTGAAAAGATACTCACGAGCATTATCACTGCGTAAGATTCGAATTGAAACTCCAAATTGATTTTTAATTTCATTAAAAAAGGTTTGAAATATAGAAAATAACTCAGAACGGTTTTTCATTAAAAATAACCAAGTAAATCTTGAAAAATCATCAATAAAAGTAACAAAATATTGAAATCTTAAATTAGACTTAACACGACTTGGTCCCCAAATGTCAGAATGAACTAAGGCAAAAGGGGACGAAGCACGTTGGGAGACACTACTAGGAAAAGAACTGCGACTATGTTTTCCTAAAAGACACGACTCACAAGATAAACTGGACAAATTGGATAAATTTGGAACAAGTTGCTGCATCTTGGCAAGACTAGGATGACCCAATTGTGCATGAAGGAGAGATGGAGAATCCATAACCGTGCCAACATGTGCAGTTGTTCGGAGATAATAAATACCATGAGACTCACATCCGGTACCAATTATCTGTCTTGAACTCCGGTCCTGTAAACAAACAGAATCTTTGGTGAAAGAAACAACACAATCAAGGAAACGAGTGAGACGACTAACAGATAATAAGTTAAAAGGTGACCCAGGGACATAAAAAACATTATCAATAGGCATAGAAGGAAAGAGATGAATAGTACCAATACCATGGGATGAGACCTTAGAACCATTAGCCATGGTAATAGAAGGTAAATGGCTAGAGGTAGACAAAGAAGAGAAAAAGGATTTATTACCAGTAATATGATCTGTGGCACCTGAGTCTAGAACCCAAGAACCAAGAGAATTAGAATGGGTGAGCCCAACACAAGAGATACCTGTATGTACAACAAATGCAGTGGAACAAGAGTTCTGACGATCTTCATACCATTTAAGAAATTCATTAAAAATAGCAGGTGGACCTTTGGTATCAGATAAAGTAAGATGGTGGCATAGGAGCATCTTGGACAACCGCAACAATTGAAGAAGCGACAACGGGTAGCTACGGAAGAAGCCATAGAGGAGAGAAAAAACGCGACAATTCAAACGAGCTCCGATCAAGATGATGAGAACAGATTCAGAACACTCGCAGGACGACAATCACAACGACATTAATCGCCACCAGACGTGCCGCCACACACGGCAGCAGCGGTGGCTGGAACGAAAACGGCGACTGCAGGCGCGTCGCTGCTCCGATCGCCGCGATTCCAACGGCACAGTGATCGTCTAGGCGAGGCGCTCCTGATGGTGGTGTCGCCGACACAATCGGTGGCAGCGGTGGCTGTTGCAGCGGCAAAGGTGACGGCAGCGACTGCGGAGGCAAGTGAATGAGAACGGTGAATAGTGGGTTCACCGAAAAAAAAAAAATTTAACCCTAACCCTAGGCTCTAGATACTATATTAAAATAGAGAAATAGGTATAGGGTTAATTTCCTTGTGTCAAAATACACACAAAGGGTTGTTTATTTATAAATAATAAAAGTATCAAAAATAGTAACAAAATAACAGAAAACATGGGCTAAGCCCATTATATTCAACAGTTGGAAAGATGGGCCAGTGAATAAGGAAAGGTTGTTGTAGAATTGAAAAGGTTGGAAGATCTCCATTTTTGTTGGCCATATTTGTATTGGGGGAAACGGTTGTGGAAACTACAGTACAAGACTTTATGACTATAAATGAAGCCCTCATACAACTTAAATTTCATTTGGATAGAGCTCAAGGACACATGGTTAAATTTTCCAATCACTACAACAAACCATCACAAGTTAAAGTAGGTGATTGGGTGTGCCTCATCGGCAGACTTCTATGCCTACACAGTTACACCCATAATTTTCGGCACGTTACTATGGTCCTTTTCTTGTCCTCAAACAAGTGGGGTCTGGGGCTTATATGTTACAACTTCCCAAGGCTTCTCATATACATCCAGATTTCCATTAATCGCAATTGAAAATTGTAGTAGGAACTCATCTAGTCCCGAGAGAACTACAAACTGAATTATAGGAACAATTTTCAATTTCTTTTCCATGTCAGATTTTGGATAGAAGGACTATCCAACACTAGGGTGAGCCAATACAACAATTGTTGGGTCAACGGCAGGAAGGTGGTTCTGAAGCAGCCATATGGGAACATATTTCCACCATAAAAGACCAATTTCCAGTATTCAACCTTGGGGACAAGGTTGTTCTAGCAGTGAAGAATAATGTTAGGCAGGGAAGTAACGAGAAGGAATGGAAAGTGTATTATAGAAATTTAAAAATATAAGTAGCTAAGAAGTTAGTTGGGGTAAAAGACAAACTCCGTATATTTATCTTGTGAGGCGTGGGGGAATTAGAGTTTTCAGTTATCGTGATAGGGAATGCCCTGTGTGAAAGGAAGAGATTTCATTTGTAAGCTAAAGTTTGTGTTCAAAGTTGATAACTGCTGAAATAATACAAAAATAAGAGTCTTAGTCAAAGTTTTTCTCTATCTTGTTTCTATTTTTGAGGAGGAACGTAACAAATTGCCTTTTTAGCTAACAACTTTTTTTCTGTACTACTTACTCTAGTGTGCATAGGACAACTTTATATTTTGCAAATCCCTTTGTAGTATTAACATTTCCAAAGTGGGCTTACAAACTTAGAAAGTTGGTCCACTAGTTAGAATCATCTTTGGGATGTATGAGTCAACATTCGTAGTGAGTAGACGATCAAAAAATTCAAAGTTGAGTCTTGTAATATCCACATGTACATTGTATCTTCTTCTCGTGTCGCCTTCTAGACTTCTTGTCTTCGTCCAACGTCTAGCATTTATTTAGTCTTACACTGCATCTAGTCTTCATTTAAACTTGCGGTGTCTAGTAATCTTTGTGTAGGGTCTTGGGTAGACTATGTTTAACATTTTCTAGACTTTGTGTAGCATCTACCACTTTGTGCTTTAGTATAAGCTTTAATCTTTAGTGTTTTCATCTTGGTTTTTCTGATACGCACTAAGTAACTTTGATTAGTTCAATCAAAACTTATTATTATTTGTTACCATTAAAACCATGCGTTGTCTAAGTCAAGATTGTATTGACTGATAGAGGATTAGACTATACACCATAAGTCATCTATCCATGTATAAGGTGATCTATGCCTTACCAGTCTCCCCTTTATCTCTCAAACAATCAATAACCAATAACTTACAATTAGTCTCCCTAACTGCCTTATTTTATTTTATTTTTTATCAGCAATACTCCCTAACTGCCTTATAACTACTCTTTCCACTCAGGCACCTCCTAAACAGTAACTGCAGTAATTGTTATTACCTTGCTACAGCTTAAATCTCTAATTCCCTACACTCTTATTGTTCCTCACAGACCCAGATACTTCTTTTGGAGGCCTGCCACAGTGAGTAGTGTTTGCAGATTAAATAAATAAATGAAGTTTTGTGGCAGTCCCACCAGTCACAGATGGACTAAACCGAGAACAGTATGTTTAGAACATCAAAAGATACCCCAAGACATAATGCATAATAATCACGTCCAGCTTGGGTTTTGAAGGTTTCACTTGTTTCAATAGTGAAATAAAGTTAAGATATATCTGTTACTCATCGTCTAGTTTCCATGTCAGCAAGCACACAGTTTTTACTAGAAATAAAAATCAGAGAAAAATAGAAATTGAAAAAGAAAAAAATCAACCAAGGCAGATAACAAGTTTGACCATAGCGAATATAGTTTCAGATAAAATCTTAAGTTTATCCTCAGGAGAAGTTGATCAACATGAAATGCTTTTAGCTAAATTAGTTTTAAAATCTTCTAAACAAACAAAAGGATGTCGCGAAGTGCTTGACTTGATAACCACTGTTTTTGATTGCTATTTCCCAACTGTAAGTGCAGAAATAGAAATTAACTAAGAAGACAAACATAATATACTTGAAATACACACAGAATTACCAATCGCCCGTTAGTGGATGCTGACTCATAGAAGGGACATAATGGGTGGGAGCCAAGTTGTGGCCTTTATATAGCTTTAAGTCCGCATCAGAGCAGCTGAGAAGTCTAGAAATATTTCCAGGTTGTCCACTTAAACGGAAACTATGCATAAGCCCTACAGTCTGCCAGTCAAAATATGGTGTGCATTCAGTGGAAAAAACAGTATGGATTTTAGGATATGGCGGGATAGTATCATGATCAATATGTTCTTGTACTGTATCCTCCATCAGTTGTAGAGTAGCAGGAGTTACAATTTTTGGTTTAGTTAGCTCAGCAAAGGCTCTGCTTTTTAGAAAGTTCACATATTTAGACCATGCTGGTTTAGGGCAGCCGTTAGCTGCATGATGTAACAGAAGAGCTTCATTTAAAATGTTTATGCACTCTATACTTAAAAATAGTCCTCGCCGTAGATTAGGATCTATTTCCAACTGCATTACCTGCAATAAAAAGTTTCAAAATTCATCAAAACTTGAAAAAAAAAAAACACTGATGTACGGATGCATTCAGTATAATGACTAAAACATTAGGCTTAAAATGCTGAGTCTTATTTATAAATATCAAAGGGAATATCTATGCTTCTCTCCAGGACTATGAGAGAAGTATGCCACTGGAATAAGATGCTATTTTCTAAAAGACACTAGTTTCCCTTTTATTAATATGGTGTTATATTATACATACCTCCCTGGGATAAGGAGGTTGAGGAAAGAGCTGGCCACAGCTATAAACAATCTCATCCTCGTCATGGTCAGCCTTGCTAAATGACCAATTCCCTACCCTAAATGGCAGCCCATAATGAAGAAGAATTGGCTCAACTCCCTCCCGGGGTGCATAACCTGGGTAAATCATCAAGTTATCATTGATCTTGTGTTGGAGCCCAACCTATGAACAGCGGAAGAAAAGCCAAATGAAAAGAGTGAAAGAAGGATAAAAGCAAAACAAATAGTGAAATTTAAATAGTTCGTTAGGGTCATAGCAATCTACAAAACACAAAAAACATTTTAAGGGGTCAACTCACTTCTGCTGCACCAAAAGAGTATCCATACATCTCACTAATCCATCCTTTCTCATATATGTCACCAGTTATGTTTACTCCCCAGTGAGCCCTATCTTGCCGTACTTCTTCTGTTTTTGATAGCCACATAGGTGCCAAAGATCGCAGGTCATCTATATGCATTGCCAAAAGTCCACCTACTTTGTCACAAAGTTCTGGGTGTTTTGTGTGCAGTTGAGCCAATATATTGTCACAACCTCTTAAGTACCTAGCGAAGGAATTTTGTTTCGTTTATGGCATGCTTCATGGTGATCCAGTAATATAAACACTGAATAAAAAAAAATTCAAGATATCTGTACTCTTTCAAGAAATTCAGACGAGTTTCATAACTTCATTAAGAGTCAAGATACAAAATCTTTCTAGCTCGGATTTTAATGAAGTTTATATTTTCAAATTTACCATTACATGCTTTAAACCGTTTTTCTCTCATCGAAACAAACATGTCAAATGAAAACATCAAGGACTTCAAAGTTTTTATATTCTCACAATCTGCTCTTTGCCGTAAATGAAGCTACACTAGCCCAAATCCATCCTTTCGTTGTGTCAATACATAGCTAAAAAAAGGACTAACTAAATATTTAAGATATTAGTGAATACCCATAATATGCTTGAACAGGTCTTCCTTTCTCTGCACCTAGTTTCCAAGGTACAATTCGGCCACGGATTATCATGTCTGCATCAAGGATAATAACCCAGTCAACATTATCTGCATCTTTACTATATTTGAGCCAGTGTAAAATCCCAGCAGGTTTGTTTATTGCAGGGTACCTGCATAGTAGACAAAATTTATATCTTATGCACCCTATTATAGGAAAGGGATGTCACTAATTTACTTCTGCAATATGGTATTCATGTGTCTTATTTGGCAAAAGACTAAAATTCACATCCCTATAAAAACGGGAATGATAGGATGAACCACTAACACAATACAAAAGTACTGGCAGTATTCAATGTGAAAAAAAAAAAAAAAAAAAAAAAAAAAAAAAAAGAGGCAGAAGCAGCGCAATATTCAACTAACATCCAGCATTAGTTTCAGAGGAGTAGAAGTCAAATAGGTAAAAGGTCTTCACTCACAATTAAAATAGTATATATATCCTTGAACAACATGCTTTAATAAAAGACATCTAGTCTACTTTAAAAGTGATCAGTTAAGTAAAAGACACTCATAAAAACCAATGCACATAAGTTTCGATAACCAACCGATGTAAACACAAATCAAGACATACAAAACTGGAATAAATTAGCTAGCACAGAAACACACAAAATTTTGCAAAGATTAACGTCAACGCAATCACACAGCAACACATCATGCATTGTGCAAAACAGTGTAGCAGTAGCTAACATAGGAAAATCAGAACCAGTGCAAATGATAACAGATCACTTCTCAATAAACCCACAATACATAAAACCAATATACTCTTTTTCATCCCAAATTAATCTCTTGAAGCTGATTCAATCTCTAGCCAATAGTAATTCTACTTTACCAGTCACCAGTTGTGGGATGTTTGCTCATGGAGGGCACCTCAAAAGTGGGAGCTAAATGCATCCCTCTGTAAGTTTTCTTCTGTTCCTCAGTGCAACTGAGAAGACGCGTAATGTGTCCCGGTTGCTTCGCCTTTCTAAAACTGTGCATGAGTCCAACCGTTTGCCAGTCAAAGTAGTTCTGACACTCCACAGAGAAGAGAGTCTGAATCCTCCAAGGAGCTTTTTGAGCTCCTTCCACTCTCTCCACACTACAAATGACCAGACCCAGCATCACCAACGACAACAAATTGGAAAATTTCTCCATTGCGGATCAGCTGACAAGTGAGTTGTGAAGTGGGTGTTGTCTAATTTTGGGAACAAGATCTGATTTCCATTACTTTAATTGTTGCCATACCCAAGAGAGCCTGTGCGAATGCAGAGTCAAAGTTGGAGTTTTGTGGTAAATGCTTTTAGTTGACGCGGATGTTACATTAAATGAGGAAACAATCCATTGCCCTCAAATGGGATGATCCAAAACTAGAATTTTAAAAATCAATATTTTACCCTGATCGTCTTGATAATATTTTATAAACGAATAAAATACTAAATATGATGATAAAATGTTGAAAAACAGCTTAAATAATAAAATTTATTAAATTACTGTAATAGAGGGGAGAAATGTAACCAATCCTAAATATCTTAAAGTGTAAGTAGACAATAATTATAAACACAAAATGAAAATAACTATTTAAATTTAATAACTTATTGAATATTTAAGGAATTTAATTGATATTGACTTAGCTTAAGTATTCTATTGTCAAGCATCAAATGGACTCTACTATTTCTTAACGTGTAGATTTTTTTGTATGTAAGATCCAATTTTTCCTATCGTTATTATTTTGAATTATTTTATGAATATTGTGTCTGATGCATTATTGTATATATTTATTATATGGAGGTGATTTTGTAACATTTTTATTGTTTAGTATAATAAGTAATCGTGCAATGAAAAAAAAAATACCGCTCTGTTTTGCTGGGAAAGAAAAAAACAGTAAAAATAATAAAAGTAGGTAAGCGAAAAAAAAAATATTGATGATTTGATTTTCAAATATCTAAACTATATATAAATAAAATGAATATAAAATATACAAGTTATTTGATGTGAAAAAATTAAAAAAGACAAAAAGAACTAGATGATGGGTACAAACGTAATTCGCAATTTCTTATAAATATCTTAAAGAGATGTACATGATAAATGGTGGTATTGGTTTTATTCGACCTAGAGGAAAAACGAGATTTTAAAAACTTTATAAAATCATCACACATGTCGAGATACTTGTGTCTGTTATTTCAAAAAAAGTTAGGAATGTAGAAAGGTAGATATTCATATGTTCTCAAAAAGCCAATAAGATAAGTTCCTAACCAAATTTGTATTGGAAACTTGGTTTAGAAACTAGTTTGTTTGTTTTCCAGAGGTGAAATGAAAGAATGTAGAAATATCAAAAAGTTGTTGCAAAAATATTTAGGTGTTTAAATTTTTTAATTAATTTATTGAATGTATATTTGTTTACTATTTCAATTAATTACATGATATATAGTTGATTTAGTATGTATATTTGGTCTTTTTATATTTTAATTAATTGATTACTAGTCTTGTGGTCTTAAAGTTCTTCCATTAGAGAACCACGACTATAATTTTGTATTTAATTTTTTTTATTGATTTAACTTCAACTCTAACGCACAAAATTATAATATTTGAGTCTATAAATGTAATTAAAAAAAGTTAAGGATTATTATTATTTGCTTAATTCTAGGATTTTGTTTGATTAGGGAAGTGGATTTGAGATAATGAATTTGTAAGAATTTAAGTGAATTTGAAGGAATTTAAGTGAATTTGAAGAAAATATTTGTGAAAGTTTGGGAATGATTTAATAGATGTTATAGATATTTTTTAATTGATATATTTGTAAAATTACTAATTGACAAGATCGTAAAAATTTAAATATAATGAATTTGTTGTGTGAGACTTTTAATCTTTTTTGAAATGATGAAGAAGTACAATTACAAATTTATCCTTTGAATTAAAATAAATAATTTTAAAAAAATTATGACGTTTTTGTATTGTTTAGAATTATTTTGGCATTTTGAAATTTTAAATTAGAAATATTGTTTGAAAGTGTCATGACACAGTATACCACTTACAGGATGTTTCCTAATTTCCAAAGTCATCACCCACTTACAAAGGTGTTTCCTAATTTCCAACTCACTTACAAGGGTTGTTTCGTAATTTCCAATTACATCCCAACAAATCTCTTCAGCTGATTCAGAATCTCATCCTGCAAATCTTCCTCAATCCATCCTCTCATATTAGTTCAACCAAACAGACTTCATCTACAAGCATTCATCCTCTTGTACAGTGGAACCACATAAATTGGTTCAACCAAACACAGTGTAAATATTTGTGTGAACATTTTTCATCTCTTAGTACTCTCGACTCTCTTCATCGCTTATATCTTCAGAAATGACATCTCTATCACATCCAAGAGAGTAAGAATTCAGTCATAAAAAGAAGAAAAAACTCATGTTTCTTGTGTACTTCTTCCATCCATTAAGGATGGTTTAGAGAAGAAGAATTCAAATAAGAATATAGACATTTCCAGAGTAACGGAAAATTAACCCACAAGTTCTAGCTACTAGACTTCTTTAGATGTTCAGGATTTACTTTTCAAGAGCAGTTGAGAAGTTAAGGTCTTAAGACCTTTGTAAAGATATAGTGCAAATATTACCTTGATTTGGTGAGAATTTTCTACTCTAAGCTTTCTTGTGTAACGGAGTCTTACTCTCAAAATTTAAAGGTTCTTAATGAATACATTTGAAAAAATGTTGTTAACTCAAATTTAAAGTGAAGTTGCTTCTTTGGGACTTAAAAATTTCAATAAAATCATTGTGTATTTGATTGTTTAAGGGACCCTACCTTAGTTTGAAGGATAAATTTTAGCCACTTCAAGATTGGATGGAGGAAAGAAGATGGATGAGAGGCTTTTAGCCTTTGTCATAGCTTAGGTTTTGGCTCTAAAAGGAAGCAACCGTGCTCAAATATAGAGGATGATGATATATTGCTTATCTATGCCTTCAAAAGTGGTATCTAGTTATATTGGCCAACCATAATTTCAGAAATTATGTTAAAGGCAAATAGTTTTCCTGTATACCATCTTCCTTTTGCAGTGTTCCCTTCAAAAGTCTTTGAACAGTACAAAGTTGATGTTGAAGGAAAAATTGCAGCTTCAATAGACTCTGAAATAAGATTAGAAAAACTACTTATAAATTGGAGTTGTTCAAAAGAAAAGAATAATGGACGTTCAAACATGAAGATCATATACCTATACCAAATGGACAAAATGATCCTATGCAAGTTAAGGAAGCACGTATTTCAGAAAGAGAATAGAAGTCACTCTCTTTTTAACAAGCCTTACTTTTCAAATTGGACAAGATTTCCAAGTATCAACTTAATCTACTAGGATGAAGAACGCAATTACACATTGAAGGGTATTAAAAGGAAAATAAAGAAGCTAAAGAGAATAGTACAAAATCCAACCATGAGTGGTGATTTCTTTGTTTACATTTTTATTCGATTTTTTCATCCAAGAGTTTCTTACCCTCATCCATATGATAAGCATCATCTCCAGCAAGAATAATATCATCAATGTAAACATCTAAAGCCATGAAACATGAATTTGTTTTCTTAATAAATAGAGAGTGATCAGATGAGGATTGAACAAACCCAATATTCTGTAAATAATTAGCAAGTTTGGTGTACCATTGTCGACTGGCTTGGTTCAAGCCATATAGAGATTTTTTGAGGTGACAAACAGGATTTGGTTTCTTAGTTTGCAATCCTTGAGGTAGACTCATACAGACTTCCTCGTTCAAATAAACATGTAAAAATGCATTGTTTACATCCAGTTGATTAAGATGTCGATCTTTAGATGTTGCGATGGCAATGAGAAGACACACCGTAGTCATTTTGGCCACCGGCGAATAAGTATCATGGTAATCAACTCCTTAAGTGTACCTGTTTGCCACAAGTCTCGCCTTATATCGTTCAATCTCTCCTTTGGCATTGAATTTCAATTTGTACACCCATTTGCAACCTATGGGTATCTTTCCCAGAGGAAGATCAACAAGAGACCAAGTTTTGTTAAATCTAAGTGCATCAATTTCTACCTTCATTGCATCTCTCCATTCTAATTTTTGAACAACTTCGTCGTATGATCAAGGCTCAACATGTGATGAAATGGGTGTGATTAAACATAGTTGATTTTTATCCAAATGATCATAATAAAACTGAGCTTGATGGAAGCCTCCTATGGTGTGTTTGATCCCTTGCGGTTTGCTATGGAAGTTGTAGTTTGGAGAAGATCTTACACTGACTCAAGGAAAGCTTCTTGGAACTGGAAGTAATGGATGAACGTGTGGCTCCAAGGCACTCTGAGTTGAAGATGTGGAGAAGAAGCTACATTAGCTTCTAGGAGCGTTTGGTGGAATGAATGATATAGGCACGGTTGAAGGAGGTGAGGCCAACCTTTTAGGGTTCTTGAAAGCTTCTTAGAGAAGCAACTCAAAGAGAGAAACTTAATAGAGAGTTGAACAAAATTTGACAGCACTTCATTATGGTAATCAAGCTTACAAGAGAGGTCTGTACATCTCTTTTTATAGGCAAAGAAGATGAACTAGTAACTTCTCATGCAACCTAGACTAGTACCATGTAACCTAAGCTAGGTTTAGAAACCCTAGCTTGCATCACATGCTAGGGTTAGGGTAACCTAGCGTGTGAAGCAAGCTTCACCTAAAACCCTAGGCGCCTTCCTTCTCCATCCAATGAGGAGACGCCACATGACATGTTCTAAATCCTAACCTAGGTGCCTTTATAAACCCTAAAGCACCTAGGGTTAATTTACAAGAAGAAAATTTTCATATGCTAATTTTTACAATTTTTCAAATGGTCCTCAAAGTTCAAAATAGTCAACATTTTAATCTGTACAGGTGCATCTGACTCTTCACTCGCTTCAAGTTGTCTCTGATCGTGATTCTTGTGACTGGACCTTGTCTGAGCCTTCTTCCATCATCCCCTCCCTCTTGAAAAGGATTTGACCTCAGATTTTGTTGCATCTACCTCTTCATCATTACTACCTACAAAAGGAATGAGATCCATCACATTAAAAGTAGTGTGTACGTCATATTCATCAGGCAAGTATAATTGATAAGCATTGTTATTATTTTTCTTTAGTTTTTGAAAAGGCCCATCACCACGAGGACTGAGTTTTGACTTTCTGTAGATTGGAAATTTGTCTTTTTCTAAAATGAAACCAAACACAGTCTCCCTCTTCAAAAGTTATTTCTCTCTTCCCCTTATTGTTTTGCCTAGCGTATTTTTCAATTTGTTGTTATATTTGGATTTTAACCTTCTCATGCAATTTCTTCACAAAATAAGCCCTTGATGTCCCTTCTTTATAGATAAAATCAATGGGATTGGGAAAGGTATTAGATCTTTTGGAGTGAGAGGGTTAAAACCATATACAACCTCAACTGGTGAAAGTTGGGTAGTCTTGTGAACTACTCTGTTGTAGGCAAACTCAATATGAGGAAGATACTCATCCTAGGATCTGTGATTACCCTTCAATATAGCCCTCAACATAGTGGATAGAGACCTATTAACAACATTTGTTTGTCCATCCGTTTGAGGATGACATGAAGTAGAAAAATTAAGTTTAGTTCCTAGTCTTCCCCAAAGGATTATCCAGAAATGACTAATGAACTTAGGGTCTCTATCTAACACTATGGTTTTGGGTAGACCATGAAGTCTAACCACATCTCTCAAGAAAAGCTTAGAACTATTGCTTGCATCATCTACTTTGTGGCATGGAATAAAATGTGTCATTTTACTAAAAGGATCCACAACCACAAAAATAGAATCAAACCTCCTTTGAGTTCTAGGTAGACCAAGGACAAAATCCAAACTGATATCCTCCCAGGGAGCACAAGCAATAGGTAATGAGGTATACAAACCGTGAGACATGACTCTACATTTTGCCTTTAAACAAGCGATCCATTTGTAATAGTACCTTTGCACATCTCGTCTCATATGGGGCCAAAAGAATTTTTCTCTCAATATGCACAAAGTTTTCTCTACCCCAAAATGCCCTATAAGACCTCCTTCATGTGACTCTTTTATAAGGAACTTTCTATGTGAACCAAGGGGTATACACAATTTACCTTCTTTAAAGAGATACCCTTGATTTACATAGTAACCTCCCTGAGGTTTTTGTTGACATTTGGCAAAGATAGATGAAAATTCAGGATCTTGATTGTATAATTCAGTTATGTTATCAAATCCAAAAATTTGGGCTCTTAATTTAGAAAATAATACATGTCTCCTAGACAAAGCATCAACCACAATATTTGTTTTGCCCTTCTTGTATTTAATTACATATTGAAATTTTTCCAAAAATTTCATCCACTTTGCATGTCTTTTATTTAACTTATAGTGACCTTTCAAATATTTAAGTGACTTATGGTCAATGTGAATAATGAATTCTTGGGACACAAGGTAGTGTTCCCAAGTCTGAAGAGCTTTTACCAAAGCATAGGGTTCTTTATCATAGGTGGGATAATTAAAAGTGCCACCATATAATTTTTCACTGAAATATGCAATTGGATGCCCATACTAATGTAACACAACACCTATGCCTACCCAGATGCATCACACTTTAGCTCAAATGGTTTAGAAAAATCAGATAGAGCTAAAATGGGTGCATTAGTGAGCAAGAACTTTATTCTTTGAAAGGCATTTTATTGTTTTTCGCCCCATTGGAATGTAACATCTTTCTTCACCAGCTTATTGAGAGGTGAAGCTAGACTAGAGAAGTTAGGCACAAATCTTCTATAAAAACTTACTAAGTCGTGAAAACTCCTTACTTCTCCTACATTCTTTAGGGTGGGCCACTCTTGAATAGCTTTTATTTTTTAGGGGTTCACATGAACCCCATTTTTATTAACAATGAAACCTAGTTTCCTAGGAAGTGACTCCTAGGTCGTCTCCCAAGGACCTAGTTTCCTGTCAAAGGATTAAACACACTAAGAGAAGGGGGGTTTTGTGAAATAATTGAATTTAATAAAATAAAAACCAACAACCGAATTAGATTTCCTTAACCGAATTAAATTGACCTCTTGATTAGATTGCAGTTCGCTTATCACAGGATACAAAAATTCATGCTGAACTTATTGAATCCTAATTCCAACCCAAATTACTTAACTAAGCGAGAATTAACACAAGTTTTCCTTATGCAAATTAAGCATTCACATACATCATTCATTCCATCCCAGCAAACTGTGACTCACTCCATTAAGCATGAATACAGACACAAATTTCATATTAATTGAAACATTAAACATGAACCAGTAAAAGCATTAAGCACGTAAATAAAATGATGAAGAGTTAATAGATGAAGAGAGGAGAAATAACACAACAACAACCTCAAAGCTTCATTGCAATCTGAATCAAAAGGATAACCTTATAAATTAGTCTTCCACTACATTTGAAAAAAAAACGGAGATTAAATGCAAAACAAAATTAAAATAGGAAAAGAAATTGAATTGAAATAGGAAAAGAAATTGAATTAAAATTGAATTGAAAAAAAAATAGAACGTAATTGCAGAGAAAAGTAAATAAATATAGAACTAATTTTTCCAGAGAGAGTTTGAATCCCAAAATCCGAGAATAATGAACTCCTTTGGCTGTAACATAAGTTTTGGCCAAGTTCAAGAGGAGGGGTGCATTGAACTCCTTTAAAATTTTTTTGCAAATGTACCTTTTAATGTGAGGAATGAAAAATCTTTAAAGAAAATATTCAAGATGATATGAAAAACAATCAGCAAAGGTTCAAAACAAATTCCAGAATTATAACAATCACACAGAATCAGTAAACTGAAGAAAGATTTTAATTTTGGAAAACTAGTGTACTGTCAAAACTGTTCTTGAAGATCAATTTAAGTAATCAAAGAATTAAATCAAATACTTGTTTGATATGATTTATTGATCATAAAAATCTTTTATTGACCAAGACAAATTATGTTTAATATATGAGACTTGATTTTAACCAAATATTGTGAAAAGTCAACCTTTTTGGAAAGCAAATTGATGGATAGTAAACACAGTGAATCAGAAAATTGCTGATTTATAGAAAATGAGTAATCTGGTTATTGAATAGTAAACTCAATGAATTAGAAAATAGAATAGTTTCATAAATAACTAGAGTAGATTGTATTCAAACAAAATATATGTTTTCAAAAATACTTAGAATGTTACCAGAATGTTAAGCAATCTATTCAATTAACAAGTTTTAACAGATTCTGAAAAATCAAGAAAATCAACAAGAACAGTTTAAGAAGTGAGTAAGAAAGAACAAAAACACAAAGATTTATCCTAGTTCATCCTTCCTCAAGGGCTACATCTAGTCTCTTACTCCACGGTAAGGATTTTCACTATAAAAGATCAACCAAATCAGTTTAGAACAATTCAAACACTTGCTACCCGCAATAATACACTGCTCCCCGCAACAAACCCTCTGCTGAACCTACAATAGATCACAGAACTATACAGACTCCACTGTATATTCCAAAAAACACCTTGTTGAACCCTTTAGCAAGTCAACAATTGTAAAGACCACACTATACACACAAAATTACCACACCAGGCAATTCACAATACAATCGAATTCAATACAAAGAAAGAATTATCATGAACACAACAACACAAGCACTTCTATACAACAGATTACGAAAGTAATGAAGAAAGGGTATAAAAGTCTTAGTTTGATGATCAGATTAGTGATGTATCAGTCCTAGTCAATTCAAAGCTCTAGGATCAATCAAACTCCAATTCTTGATGTAAGAGAGTAGAATGATCTGGATCACAAAACAAGAATGTCGCTTTTCTCTCTTTTGAAACTCACAGCTCTTGATTAGAAAATGATTTAGAATGATTTCGGGTATGTTTCAAAATGCACACCAACTATTTACAGAAAATTGTCTTAAAAATTCAATCGATTGTTTTGTGAAACAGTCGATTGTTTTTCTCCAGTTAGTTAAAACAGTTATTTTAAAAATACAAAATCTGATTTTAATAATATCTTAAAAGCTTTGTTAAATCAGATTTGATTCTTGGAGCCTATCCTTGAATGATATTGATTGCACCACTGATTTGAGATCAAACTCGACACACAACACACAACCTAAGTTCTAGACAAAGCTTCATCAATCTTCATGAATTCTTCATGCAGCCCACTTATGATCATTAAGTCTGGAACTCCATCAAATCTCCTTAGCAACTCCTGGTGCTAACAATCTCCCCCAATTTGATGAAGACAAACAATGGTGTGTTGAGTTGTGTCACATATACTTGTTCTTCCTTTAATCAGTTTACTGTCTGTCATAAAGCTCCCCCATAATTTGATGTCCCTATAAATCATATTTCACCAAACATAGTGAAGTAAACAATAACACAATGGATAACAATTTTTCATTAATCATAAGCACGAATACATGATAACCATCCATGAGTACATATCGTGCACTATCACTGATTAAACATAACAACCTGAAATTTGGACAAGTGCTGGATAAACCAGCAGATCAGAGTAGTAACAACAGTAGCAAAAAACATCAACCAACATCAAACAGCAGAAACAACAGACAGCAATAAAAACAACCTAATAACATCAACCTAAACTCCTATACCGAAGGACACCATAACAACAGAACAACACTTCCTATTTCTCCCCCATTGACTTCATCAAATAGGAAAGAATGCACCACTAGATATGCAAGAATTGCCCTATTTGTCTGGTGGAAAGAACAAAGACCCCATCTTGGACTGGATATCCACAACTTGAGTCTCAATGAATTGGAAGTGTGTCTCACAATACTAGTGGTGGCTTCGATTCTGGTTTTCCATGTTATTCAGTTGATTGATATTAATTGCTCAAATATGGAATAAGATTCTTGTGCATAAGCAGTAGGCATTCCACCTTCAGTACCAGCTTGTTCATCATTCATATTATTGTCCTGATCATCATTTTCAGTATCAACATCATCATCACTTGACTCTTCTTCATCATCATCATCTTGAGCAGCAGATTCCTCATCAGCCTTACAGATCCATTTCTTATTCTTCATCTTCTTCAAACCGATCCTGGTAAGATTGGTTGTTGAAATCTGGTTCAGAGCCTTCACCTCTTCAACAACTTCGCCTTCCACATCAATCTCAAAGTATTCAATGAAATTTGACAGCAGTATCACATATGGAATATGATATTCTAGCTTCTTGCCCACTTTGAATAAATGCTAATGGATCACATTGACCTAGTTGACCTTGATCTTTGACATCAGGCAATACATGAGGATTAAATCCTCTTCAGTTAGTGTTGCATGATTAAATCCGCGGGGGTGTAAGCAACCAAATGACAATGTAAGCAAGAATTCTCGGGGTGGTAGCTAATCCTCCTACATTGAATGTCCTTGAGGTAGTTTCTTGGTTCCTTAAACAAGATTTATAGAACTGAACCTTGTTAAAGTTCTCAAGCTCTGTAGTGTTTCCCCTGCTCACCACAGCACCACCATTCCTCAGCACAGTGATGCTCAGCCAAACATCCTCATTGGTAGCCATATCGATTCCCTTGACTTGTGAGTAAATGTTCTCCTCGTCATGCCACATATTGGTTAAGAATACCTTAACCAGGTCTGGATATGTGTTCCCCAATAGCTTCATGAACCGGTCTAGCTTTTGAAACTTAAGCATATCTTTAACCTCATCAATCTTCTCTTCCTTAAGCCAAACAAGGCTTAGCACCTTAGGAGTAATGATGATCTTCCTACTATACAGCTTGTAATACTCTTAGATGCTCTCCTGATTGCCAACGAACCACCTATCAAGGTAATCGATTTCATTATTGTCTTCGTCTGAGACAACTTGTTTGATCATGGCTCTCTTGGTTCTCTTGCGGGGGTTGGAGGAAGACGCCATTTCTTTGAGAAAAGGGGATAGCAGGAGGTCTGAACTTTGCACACAAAATGAATAGAGCATAAGGCAGTGAGGTAGTGTGCGAGTGAATGCATGTTTGATCCACTACTTAATGAGAAGTAATTCTATAGAAAATAGCACATTGATTGACAATTCAAAACGTAAAACAACTTTTGCAGTTTGTTGAGATTCCACAAGTAATTAGTTCAGAGCAGATTATACTTAGCTTCAAAAAATCTCAAAAACAACTTTTTGACTAGTTGACTCTCCATTGTTGCAGTGACATGTGGCACCTTAAGCTGTCTCTCTCTTCAGTGCGCAACATGACCATTGAATGGTTTTGTCTTATTCAGACCTTTAACTAGCTAGGTTCCATTGTGCTTGGTTTTTTTCGAATTCTTTCAGTTACACAGCTTCGTTTCAGTTGCATTGTAACTCCAAAACAGTTTCAGTTGCATTGTAACTCCAAAACAGTTTCATATGCATCCAAAATTAAAATTTAATCAGATATCAATATACAATCAGCTATAACACTGTTATTAAACATATTATAAAACTGATCCAGATACAGTGAACAGTCATGTGAACCTGATACAGTAAATGTAGAATTGAAACTGATAAAATAAGCTGTAAAAATTAAAACTGGTATAGTAATTTGTAAAACTGAAACTAATACAGTAAGTTGTAAACTTCCATGTAATTAAATCAGCTAATAATCCAGAAAACATAAACTGATCTATTTCACATATTTGAAATCAATAATCCCAAGTTCATTTCTTAGGAAATTAAACCTTTCTTTATTAAGTGGTTTTTTAAACAGATCAGCAAGCTGATTTTCAATACTAACAAACTGAATTTCACAATCACCATTATTGACATGGTCTCTAATGAAGTGATGGCAAATTTCAATATGCTTAGTCCTTGAATGTTGAATTGGATTTTTGGTAAGATTAATAACACTTGTATTGTCACATAATAATGAAATTTTAGACAAGTTAAGGCCGAAATCACGTAACTGCTGCTTAATCCATAAGCTTTGTGCACAACAGCTACCAGCTACAATGTATTCGGCTTCAGCAGTGGATAATGCAACACATGCTTGTTTCTTACTGTGCCAAGATATCAAACTTGATCCTAACAGATGGCATGTTCCACTGGTGCTCTTCCTATCTATTTTACATTGGATACCATAGCCCAACATTTGTGGTTTCTTGCAAATATTTCAGAATTCTCTTTGCTGCAGTAAAGTGTGATTCCTTAGGATTGGCTTGAAATCTGGAACAAAGACAAACACTAAACATAATATCCGGTCTGCTTGCAGTAAGATAAAGGAGTGATCCGATTAAGCCTCTGTACTTGGTTTGATCTACACTAGCTCCTTTCTCATCTGAATCCAAGTAACAATTAGTGGCTATAGGTGTTGAAATCTCTTTGCAATTTTCCATGTCAAACTTCTTCAATAACTCTTTGCAATACTTGGTTTGACTAAAGAATGTGCCATGATTTAATTGCTTGATCTGTAGTCCAAGGAAATAGTTGAGTTCTCGCATCATGGACATCTCAAATTCTCCCTGCATAGCTGCAACAAACTGCTCACACAATTTCTGATTAGTGGATCCAAATATAATATCATAAACATATACTTGAACCAAAATAATATCATTGAATGCTTTCTTAATAAACAATGTCTTATATGTTTTGACTTTCTCATATGCATGAGATAGCAAGAAGTTGCTCAACCTCTCATACCACTGTCTTGGGGCTTGCTTTAAACCATATAAAGCTTTCTTCAGTTTGAAGACATAATCTGGATGTTTATGATCTTCAAATCCAGGAGGTTGACAAACATAAACTTCTTCATCAATATACCCATTAAGGAAACCACTCTTGACATCTATTTGGTGAAGTTTGAATCCATTCATGCAAGCGTATGCTAAGAGCAGTCTCACAGCTTCAAGTCTTGCTACTGGGGCATAAGTTTCTCCATAGTTAATTCCTTCTTCCTAATTGTAACCCTTAGCAACCAGTCTAGCTTTGTTTCTAACAATGATACCTTGTTCATCTAACTTGTTTTTGAACACCCATTTAGTACCAATGACATTCAATTGATCAGTTCTAGGAACAAGTGTCCAGACTTCATTCCTAGCAAACTGATTCAGTTCTTCATGCATAGCATTTATCCAGTTGCTGTCTTCCAGTGCTTCAGCTACAGTCTTTGGTTCAATTTGTGAAACAAATGCCATATGTTCACATAATTTATTCAGTATTCTTCTGGTTGAAACTCCCTTATGCACTTGGCCAATAATGTTGTCCATGGACAAATTTCTGGGCACTCTCAATTCTCTTGGAAATCTAGAATTAACTGCATCAGTACCAGCTCTGGTTTCAATAGTCTGATTTTGTGGTTCAGTTAATTGAATTTCTGGTGTTTTACTGATTTCTTCTATCTTATTTTCCAGACCAGTATCAACTTGCTCAATGTTTGGAATTTCATCATCTGCACGTATCTTAGAATTTTCCTGCATATTCTGGTTAGTTTCATAATGCATGGATTCCTCTGCTAACATGGTTCTTTTATTAAAAGCTCTATATGCATGACCATGAATTGAATAACTAAGGAAAATACCCTCATCAACCTTGAAATCAAATTTGCCCAAGTTATCCTTACCATTAATCAGAATAAAACACTTACAACTAAACACTTTTAAATGAGATACATTGGGCTTTATTCCTTTAAACAACTCATAGGGAGTTTTCTTCAATATTGGCCTGATGAGCACTCGATTCAGTACATAACAAGTTGTGCTCACTGCATCTGCCCAGAAATACTTTGGCAATTGAGTCTCATTCAGCATTGTTCTAGCAAGCTCCTCCAAGGACCGATTCTTCCTTTCTACAACTCCATTCTGTTGTGGAGTTCTTGGTGCTGAAAAGTTGTGTTTAATTCCCAGTTTACTGTAGAATCTGTCAAACTTCTCATTCTGAAATTCTCCCCCATGGTCTGATTTAATGGAAGAAATATTGTAATCCTTCTCATTCTGAATAACTTTGACAAATCTTTTAAAAGCATGATAAGTTTCATCCTAGGTAGCAATGAAAAATATCCAAGTAAACCTTGAATAGTCATCAACTATAACAAGACCATAGTAATTCCCTCCTAGGCTCATAGTTCTAGAGGGGCCGAATAAATCCATGTGAAGCAGCTCAAGTGGTCTTGAAGTAGAAATAACATTTAATGGTTTGAATGTGCTTTTTGTTTGTTTACCCTTTTGGCATGTTTCACACAGTTTGCCCCTTTCAAACTTGAGCTTAGGTAATCCAATTACTAGCTCTTTTGATGCAATCCTATTGAGATGATGCATATGAATATGAGCTAATCTTCTATGCCACAACCAAGACTCATCATTCCTAGTGAGCAAACAGTTCATGCTAGATGTTATGCAAGAAACATTAAGCATATACACATTATTTACCTTTTCACCTACTAGGACAATTTCATTTGATTTTGAATCTGCTATGAGGCAAAGATTAGACTCAAAAGTGATCTTGTACCCCTTGTCACACAGTTGACTGATGCTGAGCAAGTTGTGCTTTAATCCATCCACTAAGAGTACATCTTTGATGTTCATTTTGTCATTTCCTCCAATGTCACCAACTCCAAGAATCCTACCACGATTGTTATCTCCATAGGTGACATAGCCAGCAAGTATCAGTTTCAAATTAGTTAACTGGGAAGCATCACCAGTCATGTGTTTGGAGCATCCACTGTCCAGGTACTACAGTAATTTACTAGATGCCAAACAGACCTGTAAAACAGATTAAATTTAAGGCATTGGTACCCTGTTAAACTTGGGTCCAGAATTGTTAGTGATGCTTTTAGGCACCCACCTAACCAGCCCCTTAGGCACATCAAATTTCATAATTTTACAGTTCTTCACAGAATGACCTTTTCTCATACAATAAAAACAGGTCTTGGGAAGTGAAACCTGCTACGCATCTGTTTTAAAAAAACTATTGTACTTCTGTTTTCCTTGAAAACCAGTTTGATAACCAATGCCAACTTTTTCAAAAATACAGTTTTGAGAACCCAAAATGGCATTGAGGTTTGTAGTACCCATTGAGAACCCTTTCTTCCCTTTCCAGCTTTGTAATTCTTCTTTTTAATAGTCTTTTCTCTGTTAACCAGATTTGGATAGTCTGTTTTCATATATCCCTGTTTGCCACAAGCAAAACAGGTTAATTTATTTGAATTTGAATCAGATTTCCTATTATACCTCTTGTTATTTTGATTCTTTGTCCTTCCCTTCATTCTGATGACTTTTTGGAATTTCTTTGACAACAGATTGAGATTTTCAGTATCACTTTCTTCTTCTGAGTTGTCCTCATTGGTTTCAACTTCAGCAACTTTTGATTTGAGTGCGAGGCTTCAAGTTTTCTTCTCAGCAGTTTTCATTTCTTTCAACCTCGTCATTTCCAGTTCATGCTCTCTCAATTTTCCAAAGAGGGTTGCTGTAGTGAGAGTCGTCAAATGTCTGGCTTCAGAGATTGTTGTCACTTTGGGTTGCCAGCTTCTGTCCAAGAATTTGAGAATATATTCAGCTCCTCTTTGTCAAATTGCTTTCCAAGCCCGATCAAGTGATTGACTATATGAGTGAATCTCTTTTGCACATCTGCAATTGATCTCTTTGCTACATTCTGAATAATTCATATTCCTGGATAATTGTGTGTTTTCTTGCTCGTTTCACATCATTATTTCCTTCATAAGTGACCTCAAGTGTATCCTACATCTCCTTTGCAGAATTGCACTGTGATACCCTGAAGAACTCATCAAGATTCAAAGCAGAAGTGATTATGTTCTTTGCAACACAGTCATATTGAACATGCTTATTTTCAGCTTTAGTCAATTCATCTAATGGTTTTGCAACAGATATACCATTCACAACAGAAACTGGAATGTATGGATCATTCACTATTGCATTCCAAATACCATGATCAATATATTCAATAAAAATCTTCATTCTCACTTTCCAAAAATGATAATTGGCCCTAGAAAACATGGGTGACCTATGTATAGAGGCTTCCTCAGCAAAAGGCAACTTGTTCTCGACCATGGATCGAAAAACTTGACTAGGATTCAAGTCCTAGCTCTGATGCCAATTGTAAAATAAGTTTTGGCCAAGTTCAAGAGGGGGGTGAATTGAACTCATTAAAAAATTTTCGCAAATGTATTTTTTAATGTGAGGAATGAAAAATCTTTAAAGAAACTATTCAAGATGATATGAAAAGCAATCAGCAAAGGTTCAAAACAAATTTGAAAATAATAACAATCACAAAGAATCAATAAACTGAAGACAAATTTTAATTATGGAAAACTAGTGTACTATAAAGACTGTTCTTGAAGATCAATTCAAGAAATCAAAGAATTAAATAAAATACTTGTTTGATATGATTTATTGATTATAAAAACCTTTTATTAACCAAGGCAAATTCTGCTTAATATATGAGACTTGATTTTAACCAAATATTGTGAAAAGTCAATCTTTCTGGACAAACAAATTGATGGACAATAAACACAGTGAATCAGAAAATTGTTGATTTACCGAAAATGAGTAATCTGGTTATTGAATAGTAAACTCAATGAATTAGAAAATAGAACAGTTTCAGAAATAACTAGAGTAGATTGTATTAAAAAAAAATATATGTTTCCAAAAATACTTAGAATGTTACCAAAATGTTAAGCAATCTATTCAATTAACAAGTTTTAACAGACCCTGAAAAATCAAGAAAATCAACAAGGATAGTTCAAGAAGTGAGCAAGAAAGAATAAGAACACAAAGATTTATCTTGGTTCACCCTTCCTCAAGGGCTACGTCCAGTCCCTTACTCCACATTAAGGATTTCCACTATAAAAGATCAACCAAATCAATTTACAACAATTCAAACACTTGCTACCCGCAAGAATACACTGCTCCCCACAGCAAACCCTTTACTGAACCTACAGTAGCTCACAAAACTATACAAACTCCACTATATATTCCAAAAAACACCTTGTTGAACCCTTCAGCAAGTCAACAACTGTACAGACCCCACCGTACACACAGAATTACCAAACCAGGCAATTCACAATACAACCAAATTCAATACAAAGAAAGAATTATCTCGAACACAATAATACAAGCAGTTCTACACAACAGATTACAAAAGTAATGAAGAAAGGGTATAGAAGGCTTAGTCTGATGATCAGATCAGTGATGTATCAGTCCTAGTCAATTCAAAGCTCAAGGATCATTCAGACTTCAGTTCTTGATGTAAGAGAGTAGAATGATCTTGATCACAAAATAAGAATGGCGATTTTCTCTCTTTTGAAAAATCACAACTCTTGATTAGAAAATGATTTAGAATGATTTCGTGTATGTTTCAAAATGCGCGCCAACTATTTATAGACAACTGTCTTAAAAATTCAATCGATTGTTTTGTCAAACAGTCAATTGTTTTTTTCCAGTTAGTTAAAACAAATATTTTAAAAATACAAAATCTGATTTTAACAATTTCTTAAAAACTTTGTTAAATCGGATTTGATTCTCGGAGATTATCCTTGAATGATATTGATTCAACCATTGATTTGAGATCAAACTCGACACATAACACACAACCTAAATTCTAGACAAAGTTCCACCAATCTTCATGAATTATTCATGCAGTCCACTTATGATCATTAAGGCTCGAACTCCATCAAATGTTTGGCTTCATCAAATCTCCTTAGCAACTCTGGGTGCTAACATTGGCTTCACCTCCTTTTATAAGCGACTAGACGTAGGTTAGCCCTCAACACTAAACCTAATGGGCCCAAATTTTTCAGTAATGGTCCAACGAATAAAAACTAAAAATAAAAACTGATAATGTGGCAGCTCCTCTCCAATTCCAGAATTAATTTCCATTCCCAATAAAATTTCAAATTTTCCCTTAAAATAATAATAAAATAAGCTCAGAAAATACGAAGAAAATAAAATTATGAATTTTTGGTAAATGAAGCCTAGACAGTGAAATTGAGAAAATAATAGGCAGTTAAGCACAAATCACTAATCAAAATAGGTACAGAAAGACAAGTAAATAAGTGAAAATAATCACTCATCACCTGCAAACATAGAAAAAATATATGGATATTTATTTAAGTATGAGGTCATCGTACTCTGTGTATTATTTGACGTTTAGTACGTGATAACCAATTTATCAACAAGTATACTGATTTCGCAAGTAATATAGACAATAAGTCTAGTATCGTATCATCAGGGAACGGATTATATAATTGAATATTGAATATGTATCATGACATTGTGAGCAAAAACAGTTAATAAAGATGGATTTGATTTTGTGTTGTAATGCTTAGAATTTAACAACAATCAAATATAAGTGAATGAATTAAAGATGATTAAAAACCTTGGGATTGAATTGTAACTCTCTCTTCTTCTCATACACTCATAATTAAGTAATCATGTCATCTCATTGAATTACCCTTCTGTGCAAATCAAAACCTTTTCAACTTGATTCCTCTAGCATTGAAATTCATAAATTAAAATACCTAGCTCTATTCCTAGTTACTAGATTAATTTAATCAGCTTTAAGAACATTTGCAATGAACAGTCATTACGTTACACTCCATTCCTGAACGTATACATGCAATGAGTTGAACGTTTAGTTCCAATTTCAAATAATGCTTTCCAGTCAAAATGAGAAATCTAAGATATATAAATGTTAAATGAAACGTTAACAAAGGTATTTAAATTAAATGACATAAAAACAATATTAAGAGTGCATGTGAATTTGAGAATTTACATTTGTCAACACCCAATTTCGTCCGAGCAAATAAAAATTAGTTTTTTGCAAATATAAAAAAAATAAAATAAAATAAAAAAATAAAAATAAGAAATTAAAACTTTTTAACATGTGTCGTTTAGTTCTTTGCAATTTAGAATAAATAATAAAAATGAACTTTGACTTTATAAGTAAAGTTTGATTAAATAATAATAATAATAAGATAAAATGAAATTTGTAAAAAAA
>Ga0209489_101418_pt1 | contig 49218 bp, 26 predicted proteins | sample SiratrowhiteBW_FD_187527 | JGI IMG/M metagenome (GOLD analysis project Ga0209489, IMG submission 187527) | Root nodule microbial communities of legume samples collected from California, USA - Siratro white BW (SPAdes) (version 2) | ecosystem: Host-associated > Plants > Roots > Nodule | place... | reverse complement strand
TAAACGAAGCAAACATCGACACCAGCAACCCAGAACACAGCAAGATCTAATTTTTCGCATACATGCATAACTAGCAAGCAAAACCAAATCATATGAACAAACCCTAAACCCTAAACGAAGCAAACATCGACACACAGCAAGCATGTTTCATACCAAAAAAGCTTAGGGTTTAGGGTCAATACCACCAATGCAAACGGTAAAGCTTCGACGGTGGGGAAAAGGAAGGCGAATCTTGCAGAAGGAATGTGAATCTTACAGAAGGAACGCGAATCTTGATCTTGTTTCCTCTGTTCTCTCTCCTCCAGAGCATGCGGGGTTAATGAGTGCAATGAGAAAATGAGATCTGCTTTTCCCTCTCAAATTGTCCTGCATTTTCAGATGGGAAATGACAAAAGCAACCCTTTGCAAAATGACAAACATGAACCACGTAATCAGAAAACCATCTATGTTTCTTTTTCTTTGTCACGAGGGATGACAATGTCACGTCGGAGTGTCAAATGGAGGTAAGAGAAAAAGGAGTGTCAAACTATCATTTTCCTTATTAATTTGTTTGTTTGTCTGTGATGATTCTTCTTATTTATTTAACATAATAAAATCTTGTTCAGAAACAATATTGTAACTGGTTGTGGTTCCAAGTTTTTTTTTATCTAAAGAATAATTACTTTTTTAATGGATCTATTCAGAAAGTACTGTGAGATAATTAACTTCGATGGGTGATTCTTCCCTATTTTGTTAATATCAAATCACAGAACCGGACCGCATTAAAATGTATTAAAGATATCAAAGCGGTTCAAAAAATTAGGAGCAGTTATTCGTTCACAATCCAAAAGCTGAACACGACATCAATCTTCTCACGACGTCATCATGCAATTAGGGTGCTTTTCAAAAGCCATACGCACATGCTCCTCCTACCACCGCCATTTCTTAAAAACCTCAACTTCGTTGTTTGACTTGGCTTTATTCACAGACCTTTTGGTGAGCAACGCCATGGCGAAAGTGATGGTGGAAGTTTCAACCCCATCCCCTTCAATTCACAAATACATTAGTAAGCACATACCACAATAAAAGAGGAATGAAAAAGAAGGAAGCAGATACATGTATTTTCAGAAAAATAGTAACAACACAATGGTGCATTTAATGCATGCATTTTGATGAGTAAATGCAGTACTTTTCTTTTATTCAGAGATGGAAGATGGAAAGGGTCGTAAGGAAAGAAAGTAAAAATTAGAAAGTAGTAGTATTAATTAGTAGTATAATAGTAGAGTAAGAAGTAACACATACACAGGAGTTGAGGGGTCCTTGGAGCCTCTCCATCAAAGTTGAGCCGTGATGAAAGTATATGGCCTTAAATGCTGCTAGGTTAGGCTTCTATGAGGGTGACAACATTTCATATGGTAGTGATACTAACAAAAGAATGGTAATAAATGTAATCCCTAATGAGAAGCAGAGCGAGACCCCGTACAAGTAACTACCTCACAATATATTCCTTTGTGTTTCTGATGGCTTTGGTAGGCTCTTATATATACATTGAGAGAATAAATAAAAGAATAATAAATGGTGTGCTTGGAACAAGTTTGAGGTCACATAACAGTATAGTAGAAGTAGAAAGTAGGGGATGATATGAGAAGAGAGTGAAGAGAGGGAAGTGGTAAGAAACGAAAGGTGGAAACTTGTGAACTAGGGTTAGAAGAAGAGATATGGTTCGGTTTGCAAAGAGATGCATTTGAAAGAAAGAGTTGGTAAGAGAGAGTGAGGGAGTTACTTGTCGGTTTAAAGGTCCCAAGCATTATTGGCGGTGGTAGTTTTGTCCAGCAGCGGGGATAGACAGTTGTGGGACTCTTCCATCTTTCTATGTCTCTCTTTCTCCCCAGTTGTGGGTCTTGACAGTGTCAACAAGAATGTTGAAAAAAATAAGATTAAAAAGGGAAAGGAAAAACCTGATATGGTTGATTGGAAAAGCTTGCCGAAAAAATGGTTGGATAGAGAAAAAAAAACGTCGGAAACCCTAGCTTTGCCAGTGTCACACTTTCACGATAATAACATATAAAATTTCGAGAATAACATACAAATATTTATGTGTTTTATCATCGCTCGCAATAGGATAATTACACTTAATTCTAAAAATATCACTATTTAAATGTGGTTTTCTCGTGAAATATGTTTTTTTTCCTAGTGAATTCAAAAAAATATTTGTCAAACATAATTTTGGACATGATATATATATATATATGGGTAATTTTGCAATTAGTTATTTCTTCAAACTAGTAACATGTACTTTGCTTTTTTATATTTGGTTCAATAAACCACACAATTTAGTTATTGTTAAGAGTGGTTTTGACAGGGAACATATGAGTGAGACATGTGTTTCTTTCAGAAATGTCATCTGACTTGAATATTGAAATCTTCTATACATGACTTAAATCATTAGACATGCTCAAAATAAAACCATGAATTCTTCACTCTATCCACCATGGATTAATTATGTATTGACAGTTATATCAATGAAACTTTTGTAAATACCTTGCAACCATTTAAAAATAAATAAATTTAATTGCATGTTTTATTTTTAATTTAAAAATTATTTAAAATGAAAAAAATAGTTACTTTAAACTAAATATTATTATTATTATTATTAAAAACCCAAATTACACATTAGGGGACTAGAAAAATTAAAATACAAATCACATCTATTTAATTTAGTAACATAATAATGATATCATCCATTCCCGCTATCAAAATTAGCAATACTATTATCTACTTCCATAATCAAAATTAAAAAATTATGGGTTAGTATAATTGTTAATTTTATGAAACGTTATTATCAACTTTTTTTAGTATTTCTATTTTATTTTTTTCATATTTATTAATTTTTTTCTTCTATTTTTCTCTTTATTCCTTTCTATCCATACATAAATGAATTGCTTACCTTAATTGTATGAGTTTTATAATGTCACGTATATTTAAGCATTAAAAAGAACAACACTATGAAATTATCATGAATAAAAAAAATGGATGATGACATTTTCTCTATTATAAACATGTGCCGTCCGACCATCCATACTTTCGTGTGTGAATTCTTGTAGGATATGTGTGGAAAGAAAGAAAAAATATATATGAAACAGAAAAGATAAATGAAAATAAATAAATATTTAATATTTTACTTTAAGAGAATATAAAGTGATTTTTTATTTCTTTAATTTATACTTTTTATTTGTGTTTTTGTAAGGACTGGAAGGATCTTTTCGCCCTTTACAAGTTTCTTTTCTTCTATTCTTCAGTTACCCTAGTCTTCATGAGATTAATTTTCTGGATCTTGAGTAACGTTGGTCTAAGAGGATGAGTAATTATAAAATGTATTGTGATATCGTATATGGATATTACATCAGTTGATATATGTTTAGAAACGTATCTATTTTTCCTGTGCTTTTTAATGTAGTTAGGTGATCCTTCATGACAGAGTTTTCTGTGACCAGCGGAAATATGTTCTCTTATAATGTCTCTAAGAATTTCAAATAGTAGTAATTGTTATAAGTTTTTTCTAAATGATTTATATGAATAATATGTAAAAATAATATTTATATAAAACAATATTGTAAATAATTTGTTATAACATTTTTCTTTGGTTAATTTTATCATAAAAAATATCTTTAATTATAGTTTTTAATATAATGTTGTTTGTCTTTGATGATACACTGAAGAATTATTTAAGTTGTTATTCTATATGTACTGTACACACTATTTTTTTGTTGTATTCTAGAAGCTGTGTACTGCACACACTTTTTGTGTTGTATTCTCCTATTAATACATACATTTCATTAAGAGGTTTCAGACGGCTTAACATAACTATTTCTGACTATTTTCGTTCTTTTATATATATATATATATATATATATATATATATATATATATATATATATTATACTTATATAAATTATATTCTTTTATATAATATATAATAGATGACAACTTTCTAAATTAGTACTTTTTCAAAATTAAATGATTGTTTTAATTTTTTTAACTAAGTATATAGATCAATTTAATTTATCACAAATTTAACTTAAATCAACTAAGTTTTCTAATTTTCAACTCAATCTAGTATAAATAGGAGAATGAACTCAATTAAGTATAAATTATTATTTTTGTATACAAACAAGCATGGTTAAGGGATAATTTTTGTTTCTTTATTCAACCAGTAATTTTTATTGGTGTAACTCCATATGGTGTAATCTAAAAATTGAATTTCACACAATCTTGAGAATGAAGTAAATTTATTTATTAACAACCAGCGACACAATCTTCTTGGCTTATTCCAATTCCAGAATACATTTAAAATAGTAGTGTTGTTCATTTTTAGATAATAATCATATAATGTATCATTTTCTTGATAATTTAGATAATTAGTCTTCATATCTGAACTGCAAAGTGTACCGTTTAAAAAAAGATATATGGAAATCAAAGCAGAAAGATTTTTGTTTAAATAATTATTATCTTTTGTTTTATATATATTTCTATATATTTTTTGTTTAATTTATTTTTCAATAAGATATTTCAATTTTGTTCCATTACTTTATGTTGGATGGATCAAATTCTAAAAGTTAATGTTAATAAACAAAAATAATAATAATAATAATACCATCATCATACAATCTTTTCTTTTCTTTCTCAAATGCATTAACTTCTTATTTTAAAATTTACATTTTTAATTAAACAAATTTACATTTTCATCTGAGTATTCTTTCAAATTAATAACAATAAAAAGTTTGTGTCACCCAGACCTAGAAAATGTCGATAAAAAATAAACTAAAAAATAGTGTTGACTTAACGAACTCAAAAGTTATCACAAAATTAAATATTTCTTTTTTTTAAAATGAAAAGGTGTCCTGTGTGCATGTAGATAATATTTTGAAAAAATAGAGTCAGTTGAACTGACACTATATATTGTGTCGGTTGATTGTTAAATTTTTTGTTTTATTTAATCTTTTCATCAGATGAGTCGACATTGAAATTGTAGTTTTTGAAACAATTAAATCTAATTCATTTATTTATTAGTAAAAATAATAAATAAAAAGGTTATTAATGATAATAATAATAATAATATTTTTTTAATAATATAAATAAGTTGAGAAAAAAATAAAAAATTTAATATTTTGTGAGTAATATATAAATAAGAAGTGTTAATATTAAATTCAAAAATATCAAAATATTAGACAATAAGTAAAAAATTGAGTATTTTATATAGAAAAAATAAGTTAAAAAAGTAATTATATATATATATATATATATATATATATATACAAGCTTGGTTGTTATGAAATTAGAGAAACATAATTTAAAAATTAATTTTATAAATATATATTTGTAAAATTCATTGTTATAAGATTAGAGAATCATAATTTAATAATTTGTTCCATTACTTTATGTTGGATAGATCAAATTCTAAAAATTAATGTTAATAAACAAAAATAATAATAATACCACCATCTTTATACAATCTTTTCTTTTCTTTCTCTAATGCATTGAGTTTTTATTTTAAAATTTACATTTTTAAGTTAAAAAAATTTACATTTTCATCCGAGTATTATTTCAAATTATTAATATGTGAAAAGTTCTTGAATTTTATTAATTCCGTATATCTTTTTGTAATTTTAATTCAAATTATGTTATTTTAATTTGTTCTATAGAAGTCAACTTACATTTTTTTTATTTTAGTCTATATTGTTTCACATTAATAGAATACATTACAAGGAAACGATAAAATAACAGTAAAAAGTTTGTCTCAACTAGATCGACGAAATATCGAAAAGAAAAATAAATTAAAGAATAGTGTTGACTTTACGAACCCAAAAATCGTCGTAAAATCAAATAATATTTTAGAAAAAATTAAAAAATGCATCGGCAACTTATGCATGTAGGTAATATTTAAGAAAAATAAGAACTTAAACCGAATGTACCGACGGACGCTATATACTACGTTGAAATGGCGTAATTTTAGTTGAATTTTTTATTTTATTTAGTTTTTATATCAGATGAGCCGACACAAATTAAAATTGAAATTTTTGAAACAATTGAATCTGATTTAGTTATTTATTAGTGAAAATAATAAATAAAAAAATTATTATTAATAATAATATTTTTTTAATAATATAAATAAGTTGGGGAAAATATAAAATAATTTAATGTTTTGTGAGTAATATATAAATAAGAAATGTTAATATTAAATTCGAAAAATATCAAAATATCGGACAATAAGTGAAAAATTGAATATATATATATATATATAATTGGTTGTTATGAAATTAGAGAAACATAATTTAAAAAGTAATTTTATAAATATATATTTATAAAATTCATTGTTATGAAATTAGAGAACCATAATTTAATAATTTATGTTAAAGTATTTAGCAGTAAAAAAATTAAGAAAAAAATATGAAAATATTAGGAAAAAATAAAAATAAGATAAAAATTATGTAATAAGAAAATAAAATGATAAAGTATAATGTAAAATAATTAAAAATGATTGACAGTAAAGAAAGTTACCAATATTTTAAATATCACTAAAATTTTATTGAACACATATTTATCATATTTGATACATGAAATATGAATCAATATAAAGTATGATATCTTTAAAGGCAATATCTCTATCAAATACATATGATTGTATAAATATGTAATATTATTATAGACGTTAAAAAATATATGTTTGAAATGTTAAAAGATAAATATTTAGATACAAAATTTATATAAATATGCATAACTCTAAATGTTTTCAGATTTTCCTAAGATATTACAATGAAGTAGAAATAATATTTGATGATTTAAGAAAGTCTTCTAAAGTAAAGTTTGAAAATTTTAAACTGTAAACCCTAAAATTTTTTAACAATTTAATGATTTTGTATTAAATTTATATGCATATAATATTTAAAATTTATTTGCCTATTTGAAATAAATATAATTTGTATTATGTTATTTTAGATATGAATATAACAATCGAAATTAAAGTATGAATCATTAAAATTAATTGTAATTAATAATTATAAATAATTAATTGAATATGTTAAATTATGAAACATGTTTTGCATTCAAAGGGATAGTATAAAAGAAAAAGAAAGAATGTTAAATGAATGTTATACATAGTAAACATATATGATTAAATTGAATTAATGTTTTATGTTGAACTTATATATTAGATTGAATATATGTGTTATGTTGAAGGTATGGTTTATGAAAATTATGAAGAAATTAATTTGTATATAATATTTATGTTCATAGCCTTTACCTATGATAGTCATATTGATTTAAAAGTTATTGATTTGCATATTATAATATTATAATAGTTGGTTTCTATTTGTATTTATAACTTAACTGAATTTCCGTATTATAAATATTATTTGTCAAAATTTATACTTAATTATTTTATATATTATTACTATAATTAATTTAATAATAATTAAAAACATATATTGATAAATAGTAGAGTTTACTAAACATATTTTTAAAAATTCAGTTTAATATATTGAATGAATAAAAAATTATTTTATATTTGAGTCTCTTTTGAGTAAAATGTTGTCGAAGACAAAAAAAATTATAATAATCATGTTTATATATTGTATTATAATTTTATTATAATGCAAAACTTTACTAATAATCACACATATTTTAATATGTTACTACTATACCAAAAAAAATATAAGCAATAAACAAAAATCTTTTCATATATAAAATATGTACTTCTACCTTGTTGAGATTTTCTACAGATAAGATATTTTCTAATGCTCATGAAATTAATTGAATTTTCATTACTTTATAACAATTTTTATGCAGTATTGTAATAGGTATGACATATTATTCCATTCTTCATCCACTATCTTTCCATTTAACATACTACTGTATAGACTATTATGAAAGTTATGGACATTTAATAATTAGAATAATTAATTTTGTATAATCAACACCATTACGTAATTTAGTTTAGAATAATGCTAAAATTTGATCTTGTAATTTTTGAAGCATATTCCTAGCCTAAACAGTGATCTTAATTACTCTGTCGTCCCTTGAAATATTGATCAATGCTTAAAATAACACCTAACCTCTTAAAATTTTTGTTTAGCAAAACTGTAAATGTATGGATTGAGAAGAAAGCTTAATGATTTGTAAAAAGAAAAAGTTTAATCTCCACTAACAAACGAACAGTATGTACTTGCTTCTGGCACCATACCAAATTTTAAACTGCACTTATAATATTTTTTAAGTACCGAAAATTCCCTTAGTAGTTATATGTCGAAATCCATGTTTACAGTATTGGATTTGGTTTTGACACACTTTCCTTTAATATTTGACTGTTACAGCAGATTTATTTGATTTTTTTTCTTATTTTTTTATCTCTATTATTTTTATTATTATTTATTTTTATAATTATCCTGTTATCAATAGTTTTTTTTTTATTTTCTTATTTTATAATTTAGTAATTATACACTTTTAATATAAGATGATTTTATAATGTTAATTGGTTAAATATAATAATTTAAAATATTTATATTTTTAGGTTATGGTTGACATATCTCATAAGTTATTTTGAGATTTTTTTTATATTCATAAAATCGGATATCATAATCTGATAATATGTCGACTATGTTGTTTATTTAGACTAACATTAGAATAAATGGATGTTCATTGAATTTAGCATTAGACTCCTCGTATGTCATTTCCATTGGTGGTTTTAAGATTAACTTTTGTGACAACAACAATTGCATACAAGTTAATAGTATGAATTTCATGATGAACATACATATGGATGGATCAACAGTAGATGTATGATATACTTGATCAACATTTAAAAAAAATCATTTCAAAATAAAATTAATCAGTCTTAGGCTCGGGTGCATTGCACTTGTCAAGGTATAAATCACACTTGGACATTACATTGGGGTTTGTAAGTATTATTCTTCATTTTGTTCTGTGTAATCAATTTTTTTTCTAACAAAAATTGTTTCTAATTATAAAAATTTTGAAGGAACGTTTATATGGACACCCAGTTCAACCTGATGAACTATTTATGGCCACTCACACCAACAAGAAGTGTGTATGGGTTGATACTCGCACATGCAAGACTTATGTAAGTTTATTCTTACAAATTTTTCTACATTGCCTATATTTTTATTGTAATTTTCTAACATTTCAATGTCCAAATGATTGTGTAAGAAATCTACCAAGAGCACTTGAGGGCCATACAGCCAAAGAAGAGGACACTCCTTGCCGATAGTTTGACTTTTCAGTCTTATCGAACTTCTTAAACTTGTTCCCTACATCCACCAAAATTTTTTTAGCATTGGTGGCTTCAGGAATATTATCTTTGATTGTCTTCTCAATGTTATGCTTCATGGTCACTAAACATATCTTTTTAGAATGAGTCCATCTGTTATATTTATTCTTCTCTTCAGCAGAAGATGCATCAGTAGGCATAGGAGGCTCGTCTTTAGTGAGAGGTCAACACATGAGATTGTCAAGAATAGTTTGATCGATTTCACCCAGTCCTCATAATTTGTTTCATTCAACTTTGATCAAGGAACCTATGTACATAGGAAAAATTGGAATAGAACATATCAATAATAGCACATATCCTCACAGAGAATGTTGAAATATACTAAAAACCTTAAGGGTATAACTAACCATTCACCATAAAAATAAACAAACCGAAGGGTAAGTTTTACTGTTAATATAAATCTTTATGCAACAATAAAGAACAACAATGTATAATAGAATAATGTCTTAACACAGGTCTCACAAAGACAAGTTCAAACTTATGTAATATATCCAACAATTTTTACAACTTGATATTTTATCACAATCTTGTTTTGTGAAGGCGAACTCTCAACCATGAAAAAATATCTAACATTATTATCATGATACATTTATATCATATATCTTTAACGAAATATTACACAATATAATCAAATAGCAATCTAGGACCAAAGCTTTAAAAATTCAATACGCAAGAAACATTTTTGTTGGATTAGGTTTAGCCCAATTATTTTTTTTAATTTGCAGAAAATTGATTCTGGATTGCAAAATCTTTCCCGAAGGTGGCAGTGACTTTCGTAGTGGTCAAAGGAGGAGGACGACATCACAAGGGAGGGGAAAGAAGGAGCATGTGTGGACATGGGATGAAGGGAAGTTAACAGTGGGAACAATACAAGTACAAATATATGGATTTATATTTATGAATTCCACACTAGTAGAAAAAAGACATTTAATCGCGGTTATATAAGGCTTATAAACGCGGTTCCGGAATCGCGTTAGATACAACCGCGATAAAACATACTGAAGATACGATCGCGGTTGTACAACTGCGATGGAAAGTATAACATATCACCGCGGTTCTCTAGCAACCGCGTTAAAAAAATACTCATAATGTACAAAAATGACTTAAAAAAGGTGTTGTCATTGCAACATACAAGCGCGGTTGTAGAGAAAACCGCGCTGGTATGTTGCCATACCATTTTTTCCATGCATTTTCTTGCCTTCGGTCCTCATAAGACGGTGAAGGGAGGTCACGTGTGGTCCTCATAACACTTACTCTCCATCTACTAGTTCTTCTTTGAATCGGAGATATTCTGCAACATTCAAACTATCCACACTGAGTTCAAATGCATTAATACGAAAATAGTCCCAAACACCAGGTCTTGGACACAAAGCTATAGATACAAAAGGTGGTAGAACTATGGCTTCCTGTGACAATAGAAACAGTAGCTTTGTAAAATCTGCTAAAACAAGAAAACCTAAAGAAAATTCAAGCATTATCTGCAATTTATCAAAGCTATAACTTAGATATATTGAGTTAACCTGTGCAGATTCTAACTCTTTAAAAAAGGGACCTTCTTTGAGTTTATGCATCCCTTCATCCTCTTGAATAATCTTTTCTACATGATCCAGTAGGTCATGTGGTTGTAGTAATCCTTTGTCCCCAGCAACATACCTTAACAACAAAAAGAGAAAATGAGTAATTATTTTACTTATCACACACATATTTAGCATTCAACATTTTTCCTTAAGATGAATTCAAGCGACCAAAATGAAAACTTAAATTTCACCCAGAGAGAAGAGAGATCAACTCATTCCTATACTTAGAGAGGGTGTCTTGCAGTCTTTCCCTCACGGTGGAAGCTCTGTCCATTCCGGAAGTTGACATGATCAATTCGAAAATGGCAAAAGCAGGTGAAGCATTGAAAAGATAAAGAGACCAAACTCAAAGTAAGAGATACAAAGGAAGAGGAAAACATACCATCAATGTTGGCAGCTGCCCAACCAGCTTTTGCCAACAATGGAGTTCATCACGCTGGGGTTTGGCATGTTTGCGGTTTCGTCGACGAGGATGGTGGTGGGCTGGACATTGGGAGCAAGGGTGAGGTCCCCGAGAGAAGTAGCCAATCCTAGAACGCAGCTTGGGGACGTGCACGACTACACTAGCGACTCGGCGAGGCAGTAGAAGTTATATAGTTCTACTATTAAAACAACATCAACATCGATTAAAAAAAAAAAGTTAACTAAATAAGAAATTATATAGTTCGTAAAAGCAGTAGAAGGAAGAAGACGAGTGATGACCTGAAACGTAGCTTTGCGAGAGAAAGCAAAAGAGGAAGATACGTGGTGGTGGGGTTGGCGATGGAAAAAGAAGAAGAAGATGAAGAGACCTTAGGTGGAATGACACTGCACGACCCAAATGCCACTTCTCGAGAGAAAGAGGGAAAGACAGAAAGGCAAAAGCGAGAGAGCAAGGAAAGAGTTAACGTGCAAAACCCTAAAACAGGGGATATACAAGGGCGGTAAACAACCGCCCTTGTATCTTCTTGCAAAATAATTTAAAAATTATTTTGTAGATACAAACAACCGCGTTTATATGTCCCTGTAATTTTGAATTACTGCGGTTCTCGCTCCAACCACGGTGGTATGGTTGCACTTAATTTCAAAAATGCTACCGCGTTATTTTTAATTGCGGTTTCCTTTTAATCGTGATGATATTCCTGTCATGGAATATGTTTTTTCTACTAGTGCCAATAATATGAATTTAACAAAATAGTCATAATCAAACTAAATCAGCTCTGATATTGATGTGAACTCTTATGTTGGAATTGAATAACGAACCCGTCTAGGGTAGGAAATTGAATTTATTAAAAATTAAAGTTTCAGGTAAAATAGGTGATAGGGATAATAGCACCACTTCCTTGAAAGAAGACAAGCTTGCCATAAGGGAACGGCATTAGTCTAAAAGTTGATTCAACTAAGATCCCAAAGTTCCATTCTCACCAATTTACAAAATGTGTCATCTATTCTTCTTAATTTTCCAAATATTTACATGTAGATTTAGACTATGAGTTTATCTCATTTTAAAAGTAAATAAATAAAAAATTAAAATTCTTATTAGTCATTCTCTATCTTCTTTCTGGATCTCCATAAATTTTCAAATTTCTAAAAATAATCGTAAGTAAAATGTAAAATGTCCCAATTATCCTCCTGAAATCCTACACATCCATATTTTCATTTTATCCCACACTCCAAGCAGACCACACCTCCAACCGCATACCTCGATAGTGAAATAATATTTCTAAAAAACTATATCTACTAAAAACATATTAATATTTCCTAACTTAAATAAAAGATTTCTAATATACTAAATTAATTTATTAAATCATTTGACGTGGTAGTGAAATAAAATATATATATTTTTTAGATATTGATGTACATAACTGTGATATAACTAACGAAACTTATTTTATTTATCACATAAACATCTACTAAACATTCATTTATTCTAACAAATTAAGTTTAACAATTTAATTTCAAAATTCATAATTTTAAATTTATAAATATAAATAACAAAACACGGTGGAATATCAAGGCTATAAAAAACAATCCAATAAATATATACAAGTATTACCGTCATTAAGATCCTAAAAAACAATCACTATATTAATTTCAAAGAACAAACGAAGATTTAGACAACTAACCTCAATAAAAACCTTATCTAAGTTCAATCGGGCAGAAACCTAGACCACACCAAAGCAATCACTTAAGCCGAAGAAAACCAAAATTTAAGTTACCAATGGAGGTAGAAACAAGTTCTTTGCATCTGTCACAAGAAAAATCATAAGAAGCGTCGTTTATGTGAGAAAAAAAGTAGAGAAGAAAAAGCTCTCACTAAATTTTAAAGAGTTTTAATCGAATTACGTCAAGTCTAACATAAAATTCAAAGTTTACGTAAGATAAATTATGAATTTTACATTTTTTTTCACTGGTGTATTGCTTTAAACATAATCCATTATATATAGTTCATTAACAAAATCGCATAGTGGATCATTAACTAATTAAATGTTATCCATTAACAAAATCCTATAATCATTTAAAATACAACAATTTCACAAGGCAAAGGATTATTTCCAACAGAAAAATATTTTTGCCTTTTTTTTCTCTGTTTATTCTAATATTTGAGCTTAATTGCTTTTCCTTTAAATAGTCTTCTCCTCTTGTTAAATTTTTAATGTTATAAAAAATGATTCGCACCCCCTTTTATATTGATTTAAAGTTAAAAGTTGCTTTTGTAAAAAATAATTTAGAAGCTATTTATTTAGGAAGTAAACCTGTACGTATATTTTTCTTTTATGCGTTTTCTAAATACTATATAACAAATTGACATCTTTCAGACACGCCAGCAAATTTTTTATTATATTACTTTTTTATTTTAGTTTAACAACCTAACATTTTCTCATATTTTCGAAGAAGGCTAGTTTTACCATATAAGGTACGGGAACCTTCCTTCAACAAAATAATAAATACATGCCCTTGAAATATTGTTTTTCAAACTCAAGATGTTTTACCATTTTGTTTTTAATTTATACCCTTTTTAATATAATGTTGGTAGCAAAACAACATGAATTAACATCCTATAAATAGCATAGTATACTTCCTACATTTTTCTAAATATTTACATAAAATAAGACCTCTTACTTTCAACCATTTCATTCTGAATATGAAAATCATGTAATTCAATGGGTAGCATTCTTAGTAGTTGTCAGAGTGTAACCAAGAAACATACTACAAACTTTACATTAAATTGGATGGATAGAGGTTCTAGTTCATATACGATACCTGAACTGAATTTACAGAGATAAAAGGATTAATGTACCACAATAAAAATGAATAAAACCTATGATTACTCAACCAGTAGCAAGTAAAACAATCAAGGTTCCCTCAGAAAAGTAATAAACGATCCACAAATTGGACAACTTTCGTGTGAAACTACTATCAAAGGACGAATAATGCTAAGTAGACTACACTAGTTAACTTATTCATAAATAAATGCTATCTTTTCTCTACAGAAACAACTAAAACGAACCAACGATCAAAACACAGCGGGTTTTGTTTTAACACTATATATACATATTAAACAACAGCTGTTGGAAAAACCAGTTGGTACTAGGTAGGTTCTTCACTTTTATGTCACACCTGTTCGTTTCCCTTGAGAATATTGTACTTGCAGAGAGGACAAGTGGCATTCATCTTCAGCCATTTCACTATGCATGAAGAATGAAAATGATGGTTGCAAGGAAGGGCATGGAGCTCTGCTCCATCCTCGTATGAACAGAGGCATATACAGCATTCCTGAAAAGCAAAAGCAAATATTAATAAAATAGGCCCCTTAAAATTGAAAGTTGAATCTTAGCAGACCATAGTTTTACAGTCCCCAGATGAAGTTTTCTATTTTAAGGTAAATGATTTTTTATCTAGTGAAGGAAATTTATTCTGTAAGGGGTAGACAAGCTGGAATCTTGAATAATAATAACAAATAAAAAACACTAAGCAACATACTAGAAGAGCTCAAGCCCACATACATCTTCAACTAGGTTCCTCTTTCAAGAATACTTTAGCAAAATCTTTACTAAAACCATCTATGCAAATAAATTGCACCTAATAACAGAATCCTTTGATAACCCTCTTGTTTAATCACTATTATTTCCTTGGTGAGTTCGTCTTTGATAAGTGTCAAAGTCTACACTTCCTCCCCTCCTTTACTCTTAAGAACTCAGAAGAATGGAACCAAAAAGGTGCTGCAAAAGCAGCTAAAGATGGAATATTTTTATTTAGAGCATGTTTAGATGTTTAGGAAAGCTGAAATTTTTCAACTAATTTTTTAGAAAATAAGTTGTGTTTGGAACAATAACCGAAATTGTAAAAAACTTTTCTCTATATATAAGTTTTTCGTGCAGACCAAAATTTGTATCTTACAACGAATTCCTAACAACTTTCTTCCTTTTTAGCTTCATACATACTTCTTATGTAAAGCTATTTCATTTCTTGCATCAGAACATAATAAATTTTCTTAAAATCGCTTTTCCACAAATATAACAATATTCGATTATACATACAAACGATTTTTGAAATAATCTTATTTGTTTGGGTTGTCCCAAAACACCCTTACTTTCAATGAGATCCCCTTGAATGCTTCATGGGCCATTAAACCTAGATAATAAAATTCAAATATAGTTTTCAATTTTCTTGGAATTCGTTCATAGTAGTGCATGACGAGTAAATTATTTTCTTTCATATAAATATTTTTTACCCCAGGTACAAGGTTGTAACCTCTTTGTACTTTCTAAACTGAACAGATAAAATTCAGAAAAAGAAAAGGTATAATCATACCACGGGTTTAGGTGTTATTTTAACTCAAACTTTGAACCTACATCAATTACTTCCCAAATATTTAAAATATAATGGATTTTAGCAATTAGGACACAAATATGGACCAAACCAAGCACCATGAAACTACTATTTGAAGTTGTGAATGGTAATTTCAGTACTTAGATATAGAAAAAGCATTTATTATCTTTCCCCCCAGGTTAACCAGATTCACACACAAGAGCACAAGGAGCCACAGTACGAATCTTTGTGCATTGACCGAAATAGAAAATCAAATAACCAGCAATTTCTATTTCATAGAAGTGATGGAATGTGAGACAAAAATAAATAGCATTTGAGAAGAGCATACCGCATCCTCTGGTAAAAGTACTCGTTCATTTGCCAAGTAAGCACTGCTGGTTTCTATGGGAACCATTGATCCAGCTCCACCATTGGGCTTATCCTCATTGCTTAGTATTCGAAATCTGTATTTTGGAAGTATGCTAAGATCTGCTTCTGACGCACCTTCCTGTGTTATCCCAGAACAGTAGGAGAAACATTAGAAGGTTCACAACTTTGAATTATTTTAGTCGGTGTAAAATATTTTTTATTCATACCTGTCCTGCAACCGCATAGAGAATAGCAATGATGCAGGGCAAACAACAACAAAGAGCAATACCAATCAAGCACGCCAAGACAACACAAAAGATGGCAAAAAAGACATCGAATGCCAGAAAGACAACAGACAACCTGCAGAATTACAAAAAACAGATTTTTGACATTAATGAAGATTACAAAATTCAGCAAACAATTTGTCAAAAAGAATTAGAAATTATCCAAACATTCAAATATTCATGAATATATGCAAATGAAATATAAATTAAAAATATTTAAAGTAAATATTGGTTTAATTGATAGATTGTTTAATAGGAAATAAAAAATAAATACAATATAAGAATGCGCTTGAAACTTCTAATATTGAAAAATATTAAAAATTATGATTAACAGGGATTTCAAATAATCCATAATACTTAATTCTTTTCGGTCTTCAATGTGGAATCCCCAAGCACACATATATTGGAATCACATTCATATCCAACACTGATAAACTTACACTTCCGAGACTCCTAAATACATATCCAAGTACCCTCAAAATTTCTTTTAACTTGTTAAAATTTATTGATTGTACATATCAGATACATGTATTCCAATTGAACAAGATCTAACTAATTAAAAATTATGGATTGATACATTTAGGATACCATCTATATTTTAAGAAAATCTCATAATGCTTAATTTGTTTGGGTCTTTGACCTGGAATGCTCGCAATAAATGAGGTACAAGCACATAAACCAATACACTTATGATACTCCTTTGATACAATACTTCTAAATACATATATCCAAGGAGTATCCTTCAATTTTCTTTTATTTATCAAAATTTTTTTGGCTGATGCATCTGGTGCCTATACCTAAACAGGACTACAATTACATACAGCTCTATTTTCCTTTATATCCCTAAAGTGGTAGTAAATAGAAGACAAGCATATAGAACCAAGACTTCTTTTGAAATGACCAATGATGCTTTTTGCAGCATTCTAACATGGGTTGGGGAAACATATGTACTTCTTGTGACATGGTCATTCTACCTGATATGGGCAAAGGATATGACCAAGCTTTTCCTTTTTCTCTTTTACTCTTTTTTGAAGTTTGATCATCAACCACTGGTATAATCATGTATGAAGTAAAAATGAGAAATATCTCTATAACTATTGTACATATGTTAACATATCCAATTTTTTTTTTTTTTTTAATCAGCAAGAATGTTAACATATCAAGGTGATGTGGGTCATCATCTCTAAATTAAAATTTTGATTTATTTCAGTTTATCTTTTTTTTTTCCTATCCTAGATTTGGATATCAGAATGCTGATTTCAGACCCTTATTTTGTTCATTAGGAAATTTTGTAGATATGATCTTAATAATTAGGAATCTTTATTTTTTTTATTTTATCTATTAGGACCAACTAGAATAATGTTAGTTATGGTCCTATTAATAAGGAAACTCTTCATTTTTGGAGAAAACGCACTTCCCTTTCCTAAACACTCACACCCCTCTAGTTTTTAATAAAATAACACTCACGTCCCATTTAGATTTTGAAGAGGCATCCACCTCTCTTTTGTTTTTAATAAATGACACTCTTCTCTCTTCTATTTTAATAGTGACACTCAACTTTTCATTTTATTTAAATTATCATGTTGCTAAAACATCAATAAAAAAATTATGAAAAATAAAAACTAAAATTTTGAAATATAAAAAATAAAGAATTTTTTTTATATACAAAAAATTGAATAATTTAATTATTATATATTAAAAATATCATAAAAATTTACTGTCACTAAATTATATATAAAAATATAAAAACTTATATTTTAGAAAACATTATTTTAATATAAAGTAAATAAATAACTATAAAACATATGATTAAATTTATTAACTTATATGATTTTAAGATAAATAAAATAAGGAGTACAATAGGGAAGTGTAAGTGCAATTTACCTTATAATATCATAATTGTTAGGAATATCTTTTTAAAGGGTTTGATTAAAAAATATTATCAATAAGAAATAATTTTCAGATTAACTTGTGTTAATCTCCAGGAGTGGCTCTGTCAAGGAAGAGCCTATTTCTTGCTTTCACCAAAAAGGATTACTCCATCTCATAGGCTCCTGGCTTGATCATATCATACCTTGAATTTTAAGCAATTCATCGATACCTTATAACCAATATTGTCGAAAGCCAACATAAACTCGAGGAGCTTTCGTATACTCAAATCATAGACTTAACTCTTAAATTCCTAAGACTTTACCTACCATAAAAAATAATATTGAGACATATATGCATAACATGGTACTCTTCATACGAGAATAATTCAATATTTCCATTTTATTATAAAGAAAAATAGACTAAATCACACAAACAGCAAGGAAAAAACAGAAGAATGGGAATCTTATTTGCTTCGATTTCAATTCACCGGTATAGGAGTGCAGCTCAAATTAGGTGTTGAAACTAAGAATACAACTCAGTCATAGGTTCTTCAAGTGGCCTGTCACTCCCACATCATATTTGAGATAATAAACTACCCTCTCCATTTGTTCACACTTGCAGTTTATACTATTCTGTTTTTGCTAATTAACAGCTACAACCCAATAACGGATTGGACCCACGGTTCTGTATTGGGGTCCGCAACCGCAACTGCCACCGCATTATTGTAGAAGTAGTGTCTCCCACAACCACAACAGATAAAGGATATATAAATAATAAGAGTAACTGAAAAAATTATTATATTTTGCTTTCGGTTCACACATAAAATAATTTCACACCGCAACAGCCCCAATACCCGCAACTGCAATGGCCACAACTGTGACCACAATCGCAATTTAGAACCATGGTCAGAGTCTTTCCTGGAATCCCACCAGAGCAAGAGTTTTGTAGCACTAGGTTGCTTCTTGTATAATCAATAAAATGGAACACATGCCTAAAGATTAGCCACTAGATACTAAGGGATCTAGTAGCCTCTTAAAAGCAATAGGTCCTAAAGGAATCTCCATCCTTCTCATATGTGTATGCATTGTTCAGCTAACTGAACATATACCAAATATAATCCGTATATGTTAGTCAACATGTATAGATAGATATTAGAATATTAAAATCAATATGCAAACATTTTTTAGAAGTTGAAATAAAGGCTTACCAGTACAATCGTGGGGCATCTTGCAGAAGTATATCACCACCAGAGACAACCCAGTAAAAGCCCACTATCCACCAAAGGAATGAAACCCCAGTATTTAATGATTCACATCGCTTTGTGAACCTGTGTTGTAAATAAACAAAAATTGTGTCATCAAATACTACAATACAGTCCAAAGAACTATCAAGTATAATATACTAGTAATAAGTATAATATAAATAAGCCTAACAACATATAAGACTATAGTAGATTAACATGCTTCATCAGCCAGGGTATTTAAGATAAGAACAGACATCCTATTTCCTTTTCCCAAAGATAATGATAGTTCTATACTGTGGGTGGACCGTGGTTAGTCCTCACATTACATATTAATTAGTTCCAAGAACGAATCTATCACAGTTAATCACAAGAATAAACAATTGCAAGACTGCATAACTTTCTATTCCAGAAGGCTGATATAAAGGAGGAAATGGTGAAAATGATTTGCAATTGCATGTAAAAACCTACAGGTAACCTGAGGGGTGGGGGGCAGCATGATAAATGAAAACCCACAGCCAATTATACCCATGATGTAGAGTAGTGAAAATTTCACTGCCTGTATAGCCTCACACATTATGAAGGAAAGCAACATTTTATTAGCTATCTTAGTCACTCCTGTATCACTTAATGTTGAAACTTGAAAGAACTTAATTTATATAAATATAGAATACTCTAATATCTTCAAGAAGTCCATGACATAAAGCCTCCTTAAGGCAAACAACTCTACCATAAACTTACATTGTCGAGTACAAGCCCATAGATGATCTTATGTCTTACAAAATACCAATCCATCCAAAACCTGAGCTAAAATTAAATTAATGAATGAAATGTGGCAATAAGGATTCTTATACCATCTCACTCAGTAAACCAAGTCCATTAAATATTAAGTTCTGAGCTGTTTCAAATGTAAAGGTACAGGTACCAGATACAATACGCATATAAAAAAAATTGAAACAATATGATATGGAAAGACATGTTATGTTTTAGTAAACTTTTAAATTAGGTAGAAATAAAATGAAAACAATTAAAATATAAATTGAATCCAAATACTGCTAATAGCCCATAACTTAAACTAAAGGGTTGCATCATCAAAGTCAAACCAGATAAGACAGCTGAATAACCCTTAGCACTAAAGAAGCCACATAAAGTCATGACAGTCCTAAATAGCAATGTAATTTGCTCATGCTGAGGCTGCTCTAGCTAGTGCTGGCTTGGCTCGAGCCAATCCAAAATAGATAATAAAATATGTATGTGTCCAAACATATGGCTGCTGCTATCATATACAAACTCCTACATGACAGGTATGATGAGCTTTCGCATTTCAACAAAATTTTGGCGCCAAAACTATATATTTTATAAATACAATAATACATGCTAAATCCATGATGAACATTATAAATAGTTTACAACAATTACTTAGGTATAAAAGATAGCCAGCTATATACCTACTTGATAAACAACCCCTCTTAATTTAATTAGTAGAGTAATTAGAGTTAGATAGTTAGTTGAGAGCTAGAATGATTAGAGAAATAAGGCACGTTGCCTATAAATAACAAGAGGAGTTGAGAGGAGTGGCTAGTCAATTAAAGAGTTAGTACTGTGGCTAGGGAGAGTCCTAATATCCAGGGAAATTGTACGTTGTTTTTGTTCATCCATAATAGTATGTGTGCTCAACCAGTTTCTATCAGAGCTCGGATCCAGGAGTTGTGGGGGAATTGTCAATAAAATGACTTCAAGATTAATTCCAAGATTTTATCAAGTGATGCCTACTAGTGGACATCAATGCAGAGAGCACTATTTTGGGGACAAGAAAGTACAATATCATGGTTGTTTGCATTTGCATTGAGAGGAAAAGCTCTTGAATGGTGGTTTCATGTAAGTGAACAACCAAATTGCAACCTGGTGGAGTTTGGATTTCTCCACAAGATTCAGAAAATGAGGAGCAAGAATGTGGAAATGATGTTCAAGAGAAAAGCCAAGAACCAGTGATGCGAAAGTAGAAACTGATCACAAATGCAACAAGAAAACATAATAATTAGGGATAATAGAACCAACAACTGAAGATCAATAAATGAGGAAATCAGAAATTGTTGCAGAAGAAAAGAGAATTGGGGGACCAGAATTCTCGGAAAAGGAAACCTCCCAAGGAATCCAAAAAAAAAAACAAGTGGAGAAGCAAGATCTAGAAGAACTAAAGAAACATGATGAGCACAGAGAAACAAAAGGTAGAGAATCAAGAGAAACATTCTAAATCAAGAACTCGAAAACAAAAGCAAAGATTAACATTTCAAGATGGATAACAACTTTGGAGAAGAAGCAAACATCAGCAAACCAAAACAAGAAAGGGACTATGATAGGTCCCATCAGCAGCTGCTTGCGACAAAGTTTGCGTTCAAATGCTGCTGAAAACAGACCATTGGAGGAGCATGGGGGCATTCAAATGTTTGCGTTTGGTCCTGGAGGAGTGAAAGCTATTTTGAGTTGCCGGGTGGGGTCAGCCTGGTCACAAGGCTTCAGTCAGTTGGAAGGAGATTCCTTTCAGCAGCCTCAGGCTATTCACCAAGGTGAAACTTTACAGGGAAGTACTGATAGATAAGCTAACCCCTTAGTTAGTTAAGTTAATTAGTAGAGTAATTAGGGTTGGCTAGTTGAGAGCTAGAATAGTTAAGAGAAATAAAAAGTGTTACCTAGGAAGAGGTGTTGAGAGGAGTGGCTAGTCAATTGGAGAGTCGGTATTGCAGCAAGGGAGAGTCCAGGAAAATTGAGTTCTTTCTGTTCGTCAATAAACTATATTCATTCTCCGCCCAACCCGAACCAGTTTTAGCACTACTGTTGTCCACCTTATCATATTAGACAAACACATACCCCATTCATGATCCTTCACTCACTAAAACATTTTCACACTTGCAGTTCACTACCTCTAGCAAACCAAATTTTGTTACCCATAGCCTCTTCATGACACTATGTCAGTCCTATCAAGTCCAATTATAAAAACTACATAACCCTTAATCATAATCCAAAGCAAAACATTTGAAAATCTCTACTAAACTAAACTCAGCATGTAAACATGACGAAAGCACAAGACACAGTTCATCTGACCAATTGCACCTTCAATTCAATCCAAGCTCGTATCTACTAAACCAAACGGGCACAAAAACAACTGCCCTTTTCCTCCACAACATAACACAATCACTAACTTCACGAAAGCTCGAAATTCGAACTCAAAACCCTAGCATCCAAAGAGTTGAAAATAAATGAAATAAAATTCATTGATTGAAAAACAAAAAACCCTGCTCACTAAAATCAAACCTCAACAATCTATTAAAATTGAGCTGAACCCACTCAGACACCAAATTACGAAATTGAAAGTCAAAACGACGACATCCAAAAAAACGCAACAATTCCATAAAATCAGAACAACTCTCAACACAAACAAAATTGAATTGAATTGACGCACCGGGAGCGAGACGAATTGCCAGAGCTCCCGTCGACGTCGTCGCTGTCGCTATCGTTTCCTACATCATCGTTGTCACTGCCGGCTTGGCTCTCAATGTCCCGCGCCCCCTGGCTGCGGCGCGACTCCCTCCGGCTACGACGCCGGTACTCGAGCCAGACGAGCACCACGTGCACAAGGCACTGCAGCGCGTACCCGACGATCCACACGCGGATCGGCGAGTTCGGCCGCTCGCTGGTGGTGCATGCCAGCATCGCCGCCGAGACGACGACGAACGCCATGTTCCACGACATGTCGAGCGCCACCACCGGCTTGGAGTAGCCCCAGTCCGCGCGGCGCTCCTCGAGCTCGCGCGCCGCCGTCTCCCGCACCAACATGGAGGGGCCTCGGCGGCCAGCGCGGCCGAGTAGGAGCGCCAGCGCCGGCGCCCGCGCGCCGTCTTGACGGTTGCGGAGCAGCGGCGCCTCCGCCGCGGCGGTTTGTGATGACATGGCAGGCCGAACTCTCTAGAGAGAGAGAGACAGAGAGCTTTGCATAATTGAATAATTGAAATTGAAAATGTTTGAAACAAAGTGGGAATGAAAACACTTTTATTGTTGTTATTAAATAATAATTAAATATAATAAATAATAAAATAAGATGAGGGTTTGAAGATGAAATTGAAGAGACTTGGTTACGTGATGAGATTTTGAAGAGAAGAACGATTTGTTGAGTGAGAAAGAAGATGAAGAATTTGAAGAAGGAAGTGTTGAAGGTTAGATCGGAGAATGGTTGTTGAAGTTTGAGATGAGAATTGGAGAAGAATATGAGTGTGTTGTGGTGCAATTCTATTAGTGAAGGACACGTGTCCTTTGCTCACCTAATATGCACTATTTCATTTTTTTTATTTTTATTTATTTAAATTTCCCTAGATGAGTATATACTACTTTCAAAACTAACTCAAAACTAGTTTTAAGTTAAAAGATTAACTGAAAACATAACTACGAACAGAAAAACTTAAATGTTTATACTCAAAAATATATTTAAGAATATTTTCTAATTTTTTGTTTTTTTCTATTAATTTAACAAACATAGTTGTCACAACCAATGAAGGGGGAATGTTTTTGAGGGAGAGTGGAATTATTGGTCCACATTGTTTACTCTTATCTATAAACTTTTGAAATATATTAAAGTATTTTTTTGATTAAGTGTTTTAAAAGTTCCTGTTTGAGAATATATTTGAATGTGTAGTTTACAAAAATTTGTGACTATTGCTTTAATAGTGGTTTATATATTAGGTAATCTGGAAGTTTTCTTTTAAATTGTATTCTAAATTAATTAATCTAAAATTATGTTTGGAATTCTGGATTATACAAATTAAAATGTTTCATCAAAATTATTAAATTTTACATTATGTAAAATTTTAAATTACGAAATCTAAAAATATAAAATTGATTATAAATTATTATGAAAGAGGGAAAATAAAGGATTGATGTAGAAATAAAATTATGCATTGGTGATCTATAAAGGTTACTTAGACTTTTTTATTAAAATTTTAGCAAAAAGATAATTTTTTATATTATGTCTATAAAATTGTATTTTAACAATATATTAGATTATATGCACTGGATCCAACCAAGAATGCAGCTACGAAAACATTAAATTCTATGAATGACACGTATTGTCTTATTTGTTTTTCTACAAGACATCAAAATTGGAATGTTTTGTTATTTATGTGTATACTCGTCTTTTTGTACACACTTTTTTATATTTCTCTTCCTATACATATTTTATTTTTTAACATATTTATTACTATTTTATATAAAATATATTATGAAATTAGAAAGGATAATTTTGAAACAAAGTATTTTATGGAAGGATAATTTTAAAATAAAGTGTTTTAAAATAATTTAAATAAGTTCTAATTAAGTATAAAACTTTTTATGTAAAATTATGAAACAAGTTTTTGTTATAAAACGTTGTGTACTGTATAGTTTTAACATTGAAATGGTAAAATGTACAAAAAGCATACCATACTTATAATGTAAATGTATATATCTTTGAAATTTCGCCAATTTAAGTAAATACTTCCCATTTTTTAATATATTATTATTCTAGTCGTTTAGGTTTTTAGTGTTCTTAACTAATCTAATAGAAGTTTTTTTTATATATCATATATTTGGTATCTATACTTAATATATAAAATAATCTAGTATTGAATTTAAGATTAATTAGTTATCATTAAAGATTCAGTATTAAATCTTACCAAATTAATAAAAGTATCATAATTAAATATGATTAAAGATAATAACATTATATAAGTAATAGTTTTTAACAATTAAATTAAATCTTAATTGAGTAGTAATTTTTAACCGTTAAATTGAATCTTAATTAAGTATTTTTTTTATTATATAATTTTTAGTTCATAAATGGATTATCTTTTACATATTCATAATTTTATTTTAGATCTAAAATATACTTTCTAGTCCGGATCAATTATATTAACTTTTAATTTAAAAAAAATACAATGTATACGTTCAAAAGAAGAATAATTGTAAATGTTTAAAAATACGTAAAAATTGGATTTAAAAGTGATTTTTTTTCTGTCTCCTTATTACTTCTTGCTTTTTCTTTTCTCAAATATTTCTCTCTCCATTCACTTTTTCTTTATTTTTCTCTCCATTCCTTTTTTCCATTTTTTCTCTTTATCTTTTGAAACCATTTATTATTATTATTATTATTATTATTATTATTATTATTATTATTATTATTATTTAATAGATCTTATTGGTTTGAAAATAGATAAGCATATAGTGTCTATATGTAGTATAATCCAATTTAAAGCAAGTTCCTTTTGTATGAAAATCTGCTTAATCTAAATTTTGTAACTTTATTTACGAGTGTTTTTGAGGTTTTACTAATTCTTTTCATTCTATGAACTATTTCATCTTTTTATTTGTGTTTTGATGGTGTTTCATTAAGTTCTTAAATGTTTTGGTACAATTTCAATTCTCTTTTATTATTGCTCGAAACACAAGCAACTAATTTTGAACTGGAAATAAGTTTATTTTTGTTATGGAATGATTATTGAATGTTATTGAAATTAAAATCATTGAGTTTTGTGTATTGATATGTTGGATTATTTTGATTAAGAAAATATTATAATAAATATTATTAACGGGAATTTTATGATGATGAAATTAAAATATATAATCGTGGAAGGTGGAAGGGAGGGACCAGTTAAGTTTTTTCAATATAATTGTCTTATAATTGTCTTAGTATCTTAAGTCTTATCATTTAATCTTTAAGTTGATTTTGATCATAACAAACAAAGCAGTTTTGCTATACCTAATATAATTTACCTACTACTTCATAAGCATTAGACAAAAATCCAAGATGGCATTTGATCATAAATGATAGAATAAACCTTTTGATAAAGGTATAAGTCATTATTAAAGCATAAGATTAGACGAGTTTATGTTAGATGTTACTACAATGTAATAAAAGACTACTACAATAAAATAAATTATTACTAAAAAAAGTCAAATAAGTGCGAGATGAGTGTTAAAGAATATAAAAAAAAAAAACAAGAAACAATCATATTATAAATACATATTATTTTCATATATACATCTTATCAACAATAACATTATCTTGCATGCTATTATAAGATAACTTTTAATGGCATGAGACATGAGTATTAAAAAAACAAGAAGAATAAAATATGTGAAAGGCATTGAGAAAGCAATCTTTTATTGAGAAGCCTTATGAGAAAACAGGCACAGGCTCAAGACAAGATAAAAGATGTATACTCCTAACATGAATAGATGTATATAGTGTTAGATATTAAGAACGAAAAGCAAATGATTATATTTAGGCACCCAAAAACAAACGAATAAAGTCATATAGAATATATACTTGATGAAAGTGTTAAATACCAAAATCATATTGTCTATATTCTATATTTAACTGTCATAAAGGTGATGACACTGAGTACCAATCATATCAATTTGTGAAAATTATATTTGATATTTTTTTGTTATATAGAGAATAATAAAGATAAAAATGTGATCCAACCACCTCTTCATACTATAAGTTAGAAGATATCAACAATATATCATTAACTTCTAAAAAAATTCTAATAGTGTAATCATATCATATATTATTTGTGTAAAACTATGAAAAAGTTTATATACTTTTCCTAAAGAAACTTTGAACATTGATACTTAAACTTAGAAACAACAATATGTCATTAACTTCTAAGAAAAGCTTTAATAGTATAATCATATCATATATTTTCTGTGTAAAACTATGAAAAAGTTTATATACTTTTTCTAAAGAGGCTTTGAAGATTGATACTTAAACTTAGAAAGATATTAAGTTAACATAGAAAGACTTTATATACTTAGTTTAGAGAGGTGTTGTGTACTCAAATAGCCAAAAGTAATTTTATTTTTTTTAATTATAATAATAGTTATAACTTGTTTTAACCCTAAATCATAAACCCTAAAATAAAATTTCATTTTCATTCCTGAAATAAGAATTCATCTCGATTCTCGTATATGGAATATGAATTTTTCGTCTTATCCTTATTTCCAGAACAAGTATATCTATATTTTACTTGTACTCACCCCTTATCTCCATAGATGAACAAGTATATCTATATTTTACTTATATTTTATTTGTACTCACCCCTTTACTATTAAAAGCATACACATTTTCTTTTTCTCCAATTTTAAATATAAAAAAATAAATCATTTTTATAAACATTAAAATAAGAATATCAAATAACAATTAGATAAAATCAAATAATTATAAAAGAGTAAAAGTGATAAATATATTATTATCTATAAATAAGTTAAGGAACTAAGAACCAAAAGGTAATATATTTTTTAAATTATCTAATAAATTAAAAGTATTTTACTAATTTAAAACAATGATATGAAGACAAAGATAGATATTAAGACATATGAAGAAGAAACGGTTACATATATACTTATTTTCATTTCCATACCAATTTAAAAATTCAAATATTACTCATGTCCCTGATCATACACATATGCAAGAATCCCTTGTTAAAATCATGACATGTTTAAACAATACGGTACATGATTAAACAATACGGCACGCACGGATTCATTTGTCACCCTTAAAGCTAGTTAACAAATATAATGGTCCTAACTAATTTTACTTCTTACGGAGTTCCAATTAGTTTAAAAAGATTTGTAACAATCAATTTTGTCCGTTGTATATTTTGTCTACTTTCGTCTGAATTATTCATTATAATTCTAGAAAATATAGACAAAAGACTAAGATATTGAGTCACAATTATTTAAAATTTGAAATATTTTATAAATATAAATTATGCTAAAATTGTTAAAACTAACAAAATCAAAACTTTGATATTGAATTAAAATGTGTGAATGTGAAAAAAAAATCAGTAGTAAAATATACAATTACTTCCATAATAAAATTGATTACTAGAGAAACATTAATGTTTAAATTTAGCTTGTGTTTGGACAAAGGCATTGAAATTTGAATTGCTTTTTAAATTCCTATTTTTTATCTAGAATTTAAAACTATTGAGTTTTATGTAATCACAGTCCTTTCAAATTCTTTTAAAGAAATTTAGCCAAACATAATAGTTTGCTGTAAACATTTAAAATTTCTATAAAAAAATAATTATCGATCAAAACTTTTGCATAGAAGCTCATAAGCATCAGGTTGAACACCTACTTCAAGGAAGCCAGCTAAAAGAACAGCTTCTCAGTAACCATTCTGAACATGTTAGCCTTTCAACTCATTCCTATCAGGCGCCGCGCCAAATCAGCATGCAATGCATGGCCACCCTGCATCAAGCATACATCAATCGCATTAAAAATCATTCACATCACAGATCTCGAGCATAATTCAGATAACTAACCATGCTTTGTTTTGTATAATAAACGAAAAACACTTCTAAATATTTCAACATCATCAATTGTGACACAGTGAAAGTCAAATTAACCTTGTACGCTACGATGTGTGCGACTGGGAATCCTTGATTCCCAGACCGAGCAACCAACGAGAGATCACCAATAAGGTCTAAGATCTTGTGACGACATGGTTCATCATTGAAATGCAGAGGTGGATTCAACCAACCGTTCTTGGCACTGGAAAAAATAAAGGTACTAATTATACAATGAATATCATAGAAGCAAAGCAGCACAATTGGCAACATGGAAATCATGAATGCATGACTTTCTCATGTAGATCCCATAGAACTGTCGAACACAATTTGTACCTTAGTACGTATGTAATTTCATTTGGCCAGAATATCATGAATCGAAGTTTTATGTGTAGTCCAGCCTATTCTACATATCCAATGAGATTAATTTCATCTTAAAGTAACGTCATTAATATATATATATATATATATATATATATATATATATATATATATATATATATATATATATATGTAGTTGACTACAACTATTTCTGGGATTTCCAAAATATGTGTTGTTTCAAACTACTCTTAAAATATTATCTGCTCCGCTCTAATAAAATAGGCTATCAAATTTGTTCACTATCTAGCATGTACCTGAGCTTCGATCAGTTTTAATGCATGCTTGAAGCAAAAGTATATACCTGCATACAATTGCATTTTCTAGAGAACCTCCTTTGATAAGTCCAGCATCGCGCATAGGCTCAATCTGAAAGAAATTTTAATCCATGGTATGGTATCCAATGTTAGCTGCATACTATCAAACATATACAACTACCAATCGTTAAAAAAAAGACTTAAAGAGAAAAAGTGTTTAAGAGATCTTAACCTGGATCTCACTATTTATTTATGTTCATACACACACACACACACTCATAAGGATGAGAAGCTTACAACAGAAGCTTAAGGAAAGAGAAAAAAAAGAAGGCCCTAGGATACTAGGTTACATATAGATACAACACAAAACAGCTTTTTGTTCAAAAGATAATATAAACTACTCTAACATTCTCCCTCAAGCTAGAGCATACAAATTGTATGTTCTAAACTAGGAACATATAAATTGAATTCGAGCTCCTCTCGACAAGTTGATCATTGGAGCCAACAATCTCAGTTCAAATTTCCTTGGACAACAACTATTCTCTAACAAAATAACAGTCAATTTCTATGTGTTTAGTCCTCTCATGAAACATAAGGTAGGAAGCAATTTAAAGAGCCCTTTGAATATCACAATACATTCTCATTTGTTAAATTTCACAAAACTCTAGTTCTTGGAGAAATTGTTTTATCCACACAAGTTCACAAGCAAGTAATGCCATTAACCTATATTCAGTTTCAACATTTGGTCGATCAACTACAATTTGTTCTTGTTTTTCCAAGCAATAATATCTCTTTCAATGAAAACACAATATCCAGTAGTGGAATGTTTTTCTATAGGAGACTCAGGCCAACCAGCATCACAATATCCAAATATTTGGGTACTTCCTTTATTCATATAGTAGACCATGCCCTGCATCCCTTTTGAGGTGCCTAAGAATGCGAAGAACAACACTATAGTGATCAAGGCAAGGAGCCTGCATAAACTAACTCACCACACCAAAAGCAAAAGATAGATAAATAAGTTTTCCCACAAGTCTTCTCTATCTCTCTGGATTTGAGAAGGTGTCGTTAATTTTTTACTTGGATCCTTAGGACTATCCACAGCTTTACAATCAAACATTCATGTTTCTTTCAAGATATCCTATGTATACTTCCTTTGAGAAATCACAAAACCTTCTTTTGATTGAGCCACTTTATGCCAAGGAAGTATTTGAGACTCCCATGATATTTGGTTTGAAAACATTTGCACAAATGTTGCTTTAGTTGGGTAATTTTGGTTGCATGTGGTTGGAGGGTGTTCCTCCCTGCATTTCCAATGTTTATTGTAAAGATTGATGTGGTCTTCCAGATTTTAGGTTTTCGTAGTGGGTTTGGTTTGGCCTCCAAACTTTTATAGTTTCCTTTCTTTTACTAATAATACTAGAAATGCTGCAAGGGATTGATACAGATTATAGTGCTAACCTAGTTAGGATTATGGCATGTTTAATGATGCATTAACATCCTTATCTTGATTTTTAAAAGATGGTAGGCTTGCGGTAAACAGTAAAAAACCAAGACAACTTTTTGAAATCTAAAATTTGTGAATCCAGTTCACTTACAACCATAATAAGAAAAGTTTAGACGAAACCAACAAAAACTTAAGTCAGTGGATTAACTGAAAATTCAGCTTTTGATCGAACATGTTGGTGCCATTTGGTTGTAGTTGACGCCACTTGTGTGGATTAAGCATCTTACCACCAAATTTTCAAGTTCCACGAACAAGTGATATCTTACATTTTAAGCTGTTGTCCACTATACGATATATGGTAGTAGAAACAAACCAAAATGTCAATAACTAGATTATAAATGGAAGAACTGCAGAACTAACCTCTTCATAAATGCAGAAGGTTCTTGACAAAGCTATCTGCATGGAATAAACCAAATTATCCAAGGGGGAAGTAGAAAACCACTGGCAGCCAATAACAGGTGCCTGCAAAAGGAAGGTGTGTTCGTCCATTATTCAATGCCAAACCTACCAAAGGTTAAAAACGTAGACAACTGACATTATTGTATAAAAGTCACTTCGATGTAAAATATTAGCATATTACTATCCAAGCAATCTTTGGAAACAAATTGCAAATATCAATAGTCTAAAAGGAAAAAGCATCAAGATACAAGCAATTGCTTTAATTTTTTGTTGATATACAATTGGCAGCGCATAAAGCACATAGATCTGGATAAACTTATTGAAAAGCATTCATTGGAGAAAAATATGGAGGTAAAATGAACCAAAGGGTTAAAATCAACTCACACACCCCTACTTTTGCAGAAGTTAGATGAGAGAGATTCTTAAAAGTTAAGGTGAATAAACTGATTATAACTTACACGAGAAAAATCTCTAAATGGCATGCCAAGAAATTTTTTAGGATCTCAACCCAATAAATATACTCAACCTATCTTTACCTGCGGAAAGTTGATGCCATAAGTTATTTGAACCGTTTCAGAAGGAAACGCAGCAACAAAAGAATCATTTTTCCAAGCATACACTGGTTCATTCACATGTGGTGCCATTTTCTCAACACTTTTGCCATCAAGATCAGTGGCCACCGTTAAACCAACTTCTTCCACTGCTTCCACCCATTCCCTTGCTGACCCATCAAATATAGGAATCTGTATGAGAAACGATTGAAACTAATAATTTTCTAATACAAACTATTTATTACAATACAAGAAATCAATAAAGGGGAAAAAACAAGGGAGGAAAAAAAATTATTCACAAATATTTTGAAACACTATAACATTTTTATGATGAAGCAGATTAAAGGAGAATATCCAAGAAACATAAAATCAATCCATCAGTTTCATACTTACCTTGATATATTTCACTAATATTTATTTAAGGGATCGATTAGTCTTTTGGATATAGAAACGTCAATTGTTAATGTGTTAGTTTTTATTAGTGAGCCTCAAACCTACACCGATCCCTCTCTCCGATTAACTTCTACTAGTGAGCCAACTTTATATCCTTTTTCAATTCATTTGAAGTATTCTTCAATATTCCAATGTTTCAACAACGAACATAACAGGCTATTCATCTTCTTTCCATCGAACCAAACAATTTTTCAACAATGATTACCTCAGCGTCGTTCTCTTCATCATCAAAACCTTGAATCTCAATCCTGCAGTTATCAACGCCAGAAGCCTCCAAAGCCGAAAGCAAATGCTCCACGGTTCGAACTCGGAACCCGTCCTCGCACAGAGTTGTGCAGAGCGGCGAGACCTGAGCGAACTCGACGGCGGCGGGAATTGACCGGGAACAAAAATCGAAGTACCTGCCTCGGGAAGCAAGCTCCGGCCACAGCCTGACCGACGCAAACTTCCCGGAATGCAGACCCGTGCCGTTCCTCTCCACGCATCCAGCTAGGGTTTGCTGAAGCTTCCCCGTCTGCAAAAGCGCGTTGAAGAAGTTAGTGTAACAGAACTACGCGTTTGGGGAACCAAACGGTGCGTTTAGATGAAGAACAAGAGAAACAGAAAAAAAACACGAACGGGTTTCCATGATAGCAGTTTTGATGACCCGAATGCTTTGAAGACTGACATTTTGACTTGTCTGTTAAAACTGTCACTATTATCATCCAAATTTGTCTTCACGGTGCTTTCGTAGTGTGGTTACGAAGTGTGATTTCATCGATTATAAACTAAGAAATTTTAATTTACTTATAATGATCTAAATTTTATTTCAAAATAATTTTACTTGTTTATAATATAATGGATGAATCTATCAACAAATAAAAATAATATTTTTATCAAGAAATAAAGGAAACAATAAAAGTAATTACTCTTATCGCAAAAAGACTTCAAAATTTTAATTCTTTATTTTTTAATATTTACTATATCTTTAAATATTTATAATTTTTATTTATTATAAATAAAAATACCTGTCAACTATCACGGTTAAAAAAATTCGCGTATAAATTATACTAATATTTTTATATATTTTACTTTATTTTAAACTTTAATATTTATTATCATTTAAATGATATAATTAATAAATAATGAAATAAAATTTTAAAATATATTTTAAATAAATTATTAGAGATAATTTTATAAATTAATTATTTTTTAAATAATATATTTTTATTTTCTGTTTTTAAATTAATTAATGTTATTATTTTTTAAACATAAAACTAGTGGGACAACATTTTTTTCAATACTCTTCCCCTAAAATCGTTTCACTGTCGCCATAATTTTGTGTGCAAACGGCGTCGTCTCCTCTAACAGCGAATTTGCCCAGAGCTTCCTTCGTTGTGTTGGAACAGGGCAAAGAAGAAACGAAGTGCGATTCAGAGTCGAAGCATAGCTCCTATCGTCGATGTCTTCAGCGTTTCCGGTGTGTGTTCGAAGCTTCAGTTCTCTCTTATCTCGTGTTGTGAATTGAAAAGTTCAATAAATGAGTACACTGGTTCGGTTATGTATGAATAATTAGTTTTTTTCTTTATGTATTACATTACATTACACTTCTTCAAGTAATTAAATGCGTAAATTGTGAAAAACTGCCCTGCATTGGAAACAGTTTGCGCAGCGAAGATGAATCCTTTTTAGGGTAAAAAGAAAATTTGAAATTAGCTTAGTAAAAGCTCTCTGTTATAACTTCTTTAAATTTGTAGTCTTAACTAGTGTATAAATTAAACAAACCCATTGTTATATATGTTGTAGTTGGATATATGCAATGAAGGTGGCATTGAATATATTTATTATTATTGAATACATATTTTTTATTTTATTTGTTTATGCAGGTGATGCAATCTCCCAAGATATGAACAGTGTTTCTTAAAACCATAATTGAAGTCTTTCTTTAAGGTTTTGAATGAATTAATAAGGTAAAGGGAGGTACTATGAGGACCAAGCGCTGCAACTTCTGGCTTCCTAACAAGAACAGATTTTGTGCAAATTGCCCTCTCGATGGTTCCTTGTAAGTGTCAATCTCTGTTTCTATCGAATTTGATTCATTTCACTCACTTACTCACCCTTTAATTCTATGAGCTCAGATTCTGTGGAAATCACAACTCAAGGTCGGAAGGCCAGTGGATCCCATGCCCCATAGATCCATCCCAGTAGTTGCTCTCTCTCACTCTCTCTCTTTTATGCTTTCTTGTGTGTATCAACTTATGTTCACGCTTCTAATTTTTGAACTCTTTTTCTTTTGGTTCTTGCTATTTCAACATTTGGTAGCTCGGTGCTTGAGCAAAATCTCAAAGGGCATGTTAAGCGGTGTCCATTGCTGAAACAGGTTCAATCCTTGTCTGTCCAACCTTTCTATCAAAAGGGTATCAATGCCGGTTCCGATGGAGAGGAGACACATGGGGTTGATGATTCAAGATTGCCTACTGAGACAGTTTCTTCCGAAATGAAGAGGAATGCTCTCCATGAAATGAGTGTGCCTGAATTTTGCAAGTTGATTGAAAAGATTGAATTTCTTCATGATTCGTTGTGTAAAGATATTCAAGACTCAGTTCAAATGCCAGAGGTTTGCAGCCTATGGATTAAGAGAGGAGTTGAAGATAGGTAGCTATTAGTGAATCCTCTGAATTTATTTAATGTCAAATTCTGATTGCCTTATATAGTTGTATCGAAATCAGTTTTTGGGGACTCTGATTTGTTACTTTTCCTCTGTGGTTAGTTTCTTCATCACAAAGCCCCTCATCTGTTCCTTTATTTTAAAGTTTACTTTCATCCATCAGTCCTGCTGATGGAACCAAACATTTGAGTTACAAAGTCAAATCACAAGTGGGAACATTGATTTCAACCCAAACTAGAAGGAATAAAATGGAGTAACTTGAGTTGTTTGCAGGAAATTGCCATTTCAAGAGAAACATATAATGCAGCAGGCATCTATTGTGGGAAATTTGGAAAACTTTGGGTTACTAAAGAATTCTCTTGGAAGGAAAACTTCTGAATGTGTGGAACCAGTTGAGAAGAAGGAGGAGGTTGTCCCTGCAGTGATTGAGTTTGGAGCTGGTAGAGGGTATTTGACACAAATGCTTGCAGATTGTTATGGAATCCAACGAGTCTTTCTAGTTGAGCGAAAGGCATACAAGTTGAAGGTAGACATAAGCTACTCAGAAAAATAATAATAGTTTAATGCTCCTATTTCCAACGAGTTATAATCATGATAATTTTTGGAGATGTTTGAACTTATAGTGATCTTTGTCTTGTTTATTTACATCATGCCATTGCTATTGCCAGGCCGATCGATCACTGCGACAGAACGAGAGTTTGATGTTAGAGCGCTTGAGAATAGACAGTAAGAGTCTCAAAACTATTGTTGTAGAAGATGTTTTCTGAAGTTGTACTTATAGTGGTTGAGTTTGCCTGCTTGGATATCTATACTGAAGAAATTATATTGCGTATTTCAACTGAATATGAAAAATTTGTGAATAACAGGATTTGGAGTTGTAAATATAATCTTATTGAAGTGTAAACAAATGTTTCAAAATGAACTGTCTCACTAACTATTCCCTGCCCCCACTTTTCATACATGATTCATATGCATTCATGTTTCAAAGCTCTTGATGAAAAACAATACAAAAGATTGACTTATTTAAGGAAATCAACTTAGCATATTCGTTTTCTTAGTCTTAAGCATGTATAGTTTTGTTGTCCTCTGTGTTGAGGTATTTTAAGAATGATCAGGCATGAAAAGAAGTGTCGTTCTTTCTTTGTTCGCCCTTGTCCTAGAAGTTACATGGAACCCCTTTTCATAATACAAATATCCAAAAGCTGCTCCATTTAAAAAGTATTCTCATTTTGCTCGTACTAATATAGTTTTAGGCCAAGGGTATCAAACCAAGGTATAAGCATATATGCTAATTTAGCACCTTTCGTATTTTTGTCCATAATAACTTTACAGCCAACATTTCTTCTGAAAACGTTTGTGCATCTTGGTGCTTATACTTTAATCGCTTATATTTTAATCTACACTCTTCCTAGGTTTGTTTCATCTCATGCTTTTCATCATATCAAGAAACAATATATATTTGATGTATTTGTCATGTACTAAACTGAATTTCCATGCATTTTATATTTATTATGGGCATGGCATGTGCACATTGTTGAATTATTTAGATTTTGTTCTATTAACTCGCTTCTTTTATTTCCTTGGTGGCTTACATATGGATTGAGTTATTTCCCTGATTTTAAGCCTTGTTTCTCCCTAAACCAACATGCCATGCAATTTATGCACATTTGATTTATCATTCATTGTATTATAGGTCATTTGAGACTGGCTATACATAGACGATAATGAGTTCAAAGTAAATTGTACAATGAAGTTCTCATTCACACTAATTGCTAGGGTCGTCTTGCTGCAATGCTTATCATTTCAATAACGTGTTCATGCATAGTACTTCACCCATCAAACTCCATAGAGGTCAATGAATTCATTGATGTCCCATCAAGAGACTTATCAGTTGTTTGACATCGCACTCCCACAAATCCTATAAACTCTGACACTTTTAGTATTGGAAAGAGTTGTCTTAATATTGTCTAAGACAGTCGTCCTCATTAACATTAAACTGAGTCTGTATGATCTTTCCCAAGCTTTATAATGGCTTCCTGTTTATTGTTGCTAAAGTTAGTAATAGCAACAAGTTTCTCTTCCACTATAGCAATATCAATATCCATAAAATCAAGGTGAAATAGGACTTGCTTATTCCTATGAGAGAAATTAAACCCATTAAAATTGGACCGACAATACATAAGAACTCATTAGATTGGGAACCAATACTTCATAATGAAATTTCTTGTAAGTATTCAGTTATAAAACACATGCTTTACACATAATATTCAAACCACAAAGTATAATGGCGTTCTCCTTTAAGTGATACATCAGCATACATCAGACAAATATGATGATGTTAACATAATTAAATTAAAACATATACCAATAAAAATCACATACTACCTTTGTGTATATAAGGAAAACTAATGGTGCACATAAAATTGTTTACAATTATTTTTGATTAATTATAAGAACACGTAATCAACCTTTGGATGATCCGCAAATGTCCTAAACGAATAAACATAGAATATAACATCCTTTATTTTATGAGTAATTGACAAATTATCATTAATTTAAAATTAAACAAACATAAAAATTTGGCCACTTTGGTGACTAACAAATTCATCATACTTCTAGTTCCAAACAAATATAATACATGCATATGCTATTAACGATAAATAACAGTTACATTATCTCATTCCAGGTCAAACAACTTGCAACAGATCAATCTTTAATGCGGACAATGAAAGTACACAACTTCATCATCCAACCAAACAATATGTGCAGTGAAAAACTCCATAATCATAATGTAGGATCAAAATATATTTTTTTTCATAACAACCATATGAAAAAGCCTCATAAATTAAAATTCCCTAAATTTCATAATTGGGGTTTATAAAATTGGGAGAAAGCATATGAAGAGAATCACATAATTTCAAACTAGACTTTGATACTATATGTAAAACATGAACTAAAAACTTAACGATTTTCAATAATTACATAATATAGAAAACCAAAATAGGATCTTAAAATTATGTAATTCTCACATATATTGAAGAGAGAGTATGTGTATCTCCATAAGAGACTAACACTTCAATGCTCTAGAGATTCGATGAAATGAATGACTTTGACCCTTTTTGCTATGAGAGCTCTTCGGTGTAATGGAGATTCAATCAGATGAATTTAGATCCATAGTTTCATTCCTTTTGACTCTGTATTCTAAGATTTCTCTTACTTGATGGATATAAGGCAGATAAATGTACGTAGTTAGGGAGGGAACCTTGTTTCTGCATTAGTAGTTTATATAGATATAAACTCCATTATTCTGTTAGGCTCATCAAATAGCAGTCATTATTAGGAAATTGCTCATCATTTGTCCCATTACTGTTTTATCCTTCATTTTTTTAATTTATTTACTTATTAGCCACTTTAATTAACAAGTCTTTGGGCATCTCTCATGAAATATAAAACCTTACCTCTTAATTTCCTGGTAGAAAGTGCTCTATCTTCGATGACTGCTTCATAATTCTGTATTGCAGCTACTTTTTTTATCTATAATTTTGTGCCCTGGAAAATTATAACACCCAGCTTTTACAGTTGAAGATCTAGATTTGAATGCTGTTGAGTCCTTGCAAGGAGTTCCATTTCTGGCCATTGGTAAACATCTATGTGGAGCTGCAACAGGTGACTTTTTGGCAATTTAGTTAGATAAGTGTTGCCCCGGCCCCAAAATTTGAGGTGATTGTTTAATTGATGAAAACATAACTGGTTATGCAACTTTTTTTTTTTCAGATTTAACTTTGAGATGCTGCTTTCCTGAATATAGAAAAGATAGTAGTGAACAGTACACTGTTAACTGTAAATTTGGAGGTTTAGCTATAGCAACATGTTGTCACCACCTTTGCCAATGGAAACACTATCCAAGTAATCATTTTATCCTGGCTTGGTAGTGAATACGGTAGTTTGTATATTTAAACCTCTTTATGGATGTCTTGCTGACTGAAATTGTAACCTTGCAGATAAAAGGTTTTTTCTGGATCTGGGGCTGACAAAAGAAGAATTTCATGCCATTACATGGTTTACCAGCTGGGCAGTAGATGCTAATCATGATTCCGATCCTGATACTACCAATTGTATATCAGATTTGCAATTCATGTAATCCTTCCAATTCTTTAGTCATTAAATTGGGCATAAAAATTATTGTTGCCAAAAAATAAAATTTTCTGAAAGTTATGTAAACTGGTATATCAAAAGTTGTGTTTTGGCTGCAGAAAGGAGCAAGGTGATGGATATGCAAACGGAGTTGAAAAAATTCTTTCAGACATGCAAGCAGATAGGCGAGCAGCACTGGGATTTAAGTGCAAGTGGATTATTGACATGGGGAGGTTGATGTGGTTAAGAAAACTTGGATTAGATGCAAAGCTCGTCAAATTTGTTCCATCTAGCATTTCTCCTGAAAATCATTTGCTATTGGCTAGGTCTTCAAATTGATTATAAAATGTTTATTTCATTCTCTTTTTCTACATTTATCCCTGGTGACAATATTTTTGTTAGCTTCATACATTCTATGTTCTTTTTGATACACTAAAGTAAAATGAGGTGAACATGACCACTTATTGCCTTAGGGATTCTAGTTACAGTGAAATGACAAAAATGATACACTTTCCGAAGAAAAACACTGTTTAGACAAGGCAAGTTAGAAAAAAATATAATCTGGTTTGAGGAATGAAGAATGCACTAATGCATGATTCGAAATTAACTTTTAACTGTTCATATAAGATTTACAATTACGATCACAATAGTTATCAAAGTAGATAATAATATACCAAACTATTTGCGTACTTTAAGTAAATTATATAATTTAATGGGGTATTAAAAGAAGGTGATCAATAGTATAAAAAGTAAATAAATGTAAAAATTTTAAAATTCAAATTGATTAATTTTGGGTAGTTATAGGTATGAACTATCAGTTTTGTGGATAACTAATTTTCATTAGGAAACTTAACTGTCCACCTTTAACAAGGTATTTCTTACCAATTACATTATTTTTATCCATAACTAACTTTTTTTGATGTAATCAGTAGAAAAAGTTTTAATTTTTGATATAAAATTTTTAAAATTTTAAATGAACGAACTCAAAAGATTCATGCATAAAATGAAAAACTAAAATAGAATTTAGCTTACTTCTTGAAAAGTTTCTGCTGCGAAAACAATTTCCGTGACTTTTCCTCTTCCTTCAAAATCAATAATTAGGAACAACCTCTCTATTCACTCACTGCTCATTAATTCAATCTCACAAAAAGGTGAACTACGCAAAAAACCGTTACCGAAAACTACCCAAGGAAAGTAAGAGAGAATTCTAGGTTTCAGTTTCAATTTCAATTTACGTTTTTCTCAGATCCGATTCTCAGTTTTCCCACTCAATAGCATTTGCATGCCAGCGGAACTCCTTGAAAACCTCGCCATTTTTGATTTGCACTTCTTGATTTCCGTTTCGTAAGGGAAAAGAAGCGAGGATGTTCCGACTGGAGCAGGAGAAGATCCGCAAGCGAGTTTGATTCTCAATTCTTTCTTCGAATTTCGATTGCGAAGGTGTTGCCATGGCGGAAGCTCTCTCGGTGATTCCGGCCGCCGTGCTTCGCAACCTCGCCGACAAGCTTTACGAGAAGCGCAAGAATGCGGCACTTGAGGTTGTTTTCTCTTCAAGAAATCTTAACTTTGTTTCTTTCTTTTTCTGCTGTTTCCAATTTGGCGAATTTTGAGTACATTGGTGATTTTAAAGGATTTTGTATCATCATTATTATTATAGGTTGAGGGGGTAGTGAAGCAGCTTGCTTCTTCTGGGGATCAAGATAGGATAAAGGCTGTGATCAATTTGTTGACTACCGAATTCACTTGCTCGCCTCAAGCAAATCACCGTAAGGTAGTAATAATAATTTTTTTTTATCTTTAATTTGGGTTAATTCTAGTTTAATTTAATCATTTGAGCATTTTTTAAAATTTAATTTATTGAAGGGAGGGTTGATAAGCTTAGCTGCTGCCACTGTTGGGTTGACTACTGAAGCTAATCAGCATCTTGAGGTAAGCCCTTGTTGTTTTTGTCATGGATTAAATTACCCAAATTTCATTTTGGGTGGTGTACCTTAGAAGCTGGTAGTGTTTACTGCGATTTAGAGGATGAGAATAGACATGTTCTGTGTGAGTTTGAGAGAGAGAGAGAGAATATTAGCTACTGTGGCTACGTGTGTCATTTAATTGTTTGGACTTGGGATTAATTTGCTGTTACATGAGGAAAGGATTATGGATTTCTCAAACAACCTTTTGATGCTCTTTAATTTTGGATTAATTTGATTTTGTCTTGGTATTATGGGTATGGGTAATTTATTTAAAGGTATAGTTATTTTCTGCCTATGGTTAAAATAAAAATAAGATACTTCTTGTTACTTACTTTGATATGATAAGTTATGTTATTTTCATCTGTTCAGACCTATGAATCATAAGCTCTCTTGAGGATACGTTTTTTCAAATTTGCTATATATGGGATAAATTAGTTCCTTTTCAGCTTAAAAGTAGTTTATATTTAGATGTATATCTATATCTATAATTTTGGATATGCAATGATATTCGGCAAAACTATTTGTCTTGTACCATAAGCAGATATGATGACCTTTTGCCGACATTCTTTCGTGGCATTTTTGTAGCATCTGTAGCACAAGGCATTTTGAAAACCACAGCATTATGAAACTGCAATTTCAAACTCTCACTGAATTGGATATAATGTAGTTTCACTGTAGTTATTGACATGAAGCATGCTAATTACTTTTGGATGCTAGTTCCATTTTTTATGGTTAAGCTGATCTTACCATGGGTCAAAATTTTAGGATGAGGTTTAATAATAAAAAAAAAGATTATTTAACCTAAAGGGATGAAATTGATGTGGGCATACATTTTTGACAGCTAATTGTACCCCCTGTATTGAATTCTTTTGCTGATCAAGATAGTAGAGTTCGTTATTATGCTTGCGAAGCATTATACAACATAGCAAAGGTGAGGATCAAGTCTGCTTACCTATATAAACCATTTATACTATAATGTGCAATTCTCCAATGTCAATGTTTTGATGCTAGGTTGTGAGAGGAGATTTTATTATATTCTTCAACCAGATCTTTGATGCCTTATGCAAGCTTTCTGCAGACTCTGATCCCAATGTACAAAGTGCTGCTCATCTCTTAGATCGACTTGTGAAGGTACAATAAATTTCTCCTGAACTCCATCAATCCTTTGCCAGATTTACACGAGTGCATAACTGCACATATCAGATGTTCTCTGAATAGGTATTGGTCTAAAATGATTTGAATTGCTGTGCCCTTTTGATTAACTAATGATTATATGTTACTTTATTCAAACAGGATATTGTGACTGAAAGTGATCAGTTCAGGTGCACCTTACTTCTGCGCTATGTTTTTCTGCTTGACTATATCCTGTTGTGTTTTAAATTTCAATGTAGCTGTAGATACCGAGATCTCTGACTGATTTGTAATACTTCATGGTCCACCATCTTAATCTCTTGATCATCAGTATTGAAGAATTTATCCCATTGTTGAGGGAGCGCATGAATGTATTGAATCCATTCGTTCGTCAGTTTTTGGTAGGATGGATTACTGTATTGGACAGTGTCCCAGATATTGACATGCTGGGTTTTCTTCCTGATTTTCTTGATGGTAAGTGTATCGGTTGAAGAGGCAGTTTTTACATTTCTATTCTCTTGACATGATGTTATATACAAAGTTGATGTAAACCAGTTAATCTTCATTAGCATCTCAGGTTTGTTTAATATGCTGAGCGACTCAAGCCATGAAATACGTCAACAGGCTGATTCAGCTCTTTCTGAGTTTCTTCAAGAGATTAAAAATTCACCAGTAAGGCTCCTTATAATGTATCTTTTTTCCTTTTCGTTGGAGTAGCAACCCTTTTGAATCTATTCAGATCTCAATTCTGCTTTTGAGCATTGTTTTTCTGTCATAAGTTTCGTGGGTAGGGTTTACTACAGCCATTTTCTGCTTTTATATGTTTCCCATTGTTTATGTTTCATCTCTTTGCTGACTTCTTTCTGTTTGTGCATTTCATGTTGATTGTCTTTCCCCTGTCTATGCATTTTTTAGGTTTCATCTCTTTGCTGACTTCTTTCTGTGATGTGCAAGTGTGCATCATTTTCACCTAATATTTTGAAACAAAAGCAATATGTTTTGTTCATTTGTCATTTTCTGACTCAAGCAGTGCTACTCTTGAAGTCTGTAGATTATGGTCGAATGGCTGAAATACTGGTACAAAGGGCAGGTTCTCCAGATGAATTTACTAGGTTAACAGCTATCACATGGGTGAGTTAATGTTTTGACTTGTTAATCAAGTTTTTATTGTAATCAAACTTTTGTTTAGTCTTGGTATCTAGTCTTTGTTATGATGAATTGTTGTGCATTTTTATTTTCCTTAAATAAGGTCTGTGCTTTGTTGTTTTAACAGATAAATGAGTTTGTCAAACTTGGTGGAGATCAGCTTGTTCCATATTATGCTGACATTCTTGGAGCCATATTGCCTTGCATATCTGATAAAGAAGATAAAATTAGAGTGGTAGGCTTACTGTAGCTTTCCCTTCTTCCTCGTCTTTACTTTTCTTTTGGTAACTTTGGCAATTTACATTTTTTAATTCTCTGTTTTGTATTATGTTTAATTTTGGTGTTGCCAGTACTGGAAAGCAATGATTTAGAACTCTTTTGTGGCTTATGTATAAGGTTGCTCGTGAAACCAATGAAGAGCTACGTGCAATCAAGGCTGATCCAGCTGAAGCATTTGATGTAGGAGCAATCCTCTCCATTGCTAGGAGGTGTAGTTTTTCTAACCTGGGAAAGTGGCTGCTTTTCAATTTGAAATTACCTGATATTGGCAAATGATTAGGGTCTGTTTAGTTTAGCTGACTGTAATTCGCTCTGATTATACCGGAGAATGATTTTGGAAATGATTTGACTGGTTAGGCAACTATCTAGTGAATGGGAGGCTACTCGAATTGAAGCTCTGCACTGGATATCAACCCTTTTATCCAGACATCGTAGTGAGGTGATTTGATTGAATTCAGGTTTATTTTGTTATATTTTGAGGATGCTATTAATATATGGACTGAATCTAGTCTCTTAATATGTTCATTTGGAATCTTTGTCATATTTCTCAATTCCATGCCTGTTTCGATATTTCAGGAATCTTTAGAAACATCGTGTGGTTTATGTCGTATACCATTATTAGCCTTTGATTGTAGTTTGCCCAGAGATTTATTTCTATGATTATAGAAATTATTTGGCTGAAATCAGTAACTAATGCTATTTTTCTCCTTTTATAATTTTACCCTATGCTTGGATATCAAATGATATTATGCTTTCCTTTCTGTTATCCCCCAAATAAGGGATCTACTCTAACTTTTTAACGTGATTTTATTTATTACGGTAAAAAACATCTTAGTATTAAGATCATACTTGTTTGTGCTTTTTCCAGAGAAAGAATTTTTTTTTTTTAAATTAGAAATTTAATAAATATGTTAAAAAATAAAAATTCTGTATTACTGCTTTCCTCAGAAGTTGAAAATAGCTTTTGGAAAAAGGAACCCTTAAGAAAAACTGAGTCATGGAATCTTTATTTTTCTAAGCTTCAATTCTGCAAATAATTTTGATGTTGTTATGACAGTCCAACTGAATAACTTTCTGTCTTTATCATGAAGAACAACGATAGTTTTATACCATTGGATGAGATTGTCTACGTCGGTCACATGACACCATTAAGTTAAAAACAAATTATCTAGGATGTTATTCACTGTGAGATTCCTTTTAATAATTCCCTTCAATTTTGTTTTTGGTCTCCCTCAATCGCTTTTTACAGGGTTAAAGGCTATGCGATCTACTTCCTACAAGTGCCTTCATTGGCCTTCGTTGCACATATCTCAATGGGCACCACACTAATATCTCATATTTAATCATTTAATATCCTATCCTTTCTTGTGTAGCGGTAGCCTGGCCACACATCTTAACATCTCATTTATGCCACTCCCACTTTTTCTTTGTTTATATCTCTTTAAGTCTAAGAAAGAGAGTAACATAGAGCTAAATCTATATTATGAGATAGCACGGGGTGCTTTATGTATATTGAGAAAAAGGAATCAATATAATAAACAGAGGAGTTTTGATATCCTTTAATAACAAATATATGATATGAGAATAAATAAAAAAATTCCTAATAATACATGTATAATCTAGATATTCTTGAATATATAGGATCAATTTCTTATTTTTATAATTACAACAATCACATGCAAAAACAGTTTGTACCAACTTATTTGTTGCGTCAAGAAAGCATGATAATTCTAAATAGTAGTCATGTTGTGTTGTACATGTGTCAAACATGTATTCATGTTGGACACTAACATTTTTCTGCTTATCACACAACAACACACTCAAAAACGTTTGAGTACAGACTTATTGTTTGGTGTCAAGAAAGCCCTATAGTTCTAAATATTGGCCATGATGTGTTGTGCATGTGTCAAGCATGTAATCATGTTGGGCATGGCATGACACTCAACATTTTTACCTGCATTTTACAACTCGTATCTCTTGTAGTTTTTACAACTTTTACACCTATAAAAATTGAAATACTACAATGTTAAGATAAATTGTAACAGTTAATTAATTATGTTTAGAATAATTCAAGTTCATTCTTAGAATAAATCCTCGTCTTAAGAATTTTATTTTATGTTCATTTTCATTTGGTTTATGGTTTTGTTAACCTTATGCCTTAGTGCTAATTTGAAGCAACTGCAGATGGAAAGTTGTTTCGTGGGAAATAAAGTATTTGACCAAAGTAATTCAAATCAGCTATAAGGACTGATGCCAACAAAACTGCTCCTTTTTGCATGTTATAGCAGTGCCATGACTTGCAATTTTTGAAAATTTTGTTTCCATTTTGTGCTCTATCTGTGTCCATGTCCTTTGTAGTATCCAAGCCTTCTAGTTTCGCAATCTTTTCCTTTTTGTGTAAAATTTTTTGCCCTTAACATCTGCCCTTTTGAATTATTACTTTTTCTATTTGCATGAAATATTTTTAATTGTCTGATTCCGTTATGTCTGTGCTCACTATTGGCTTTCCTTGTCTGAATCAGGTTTTGATATTTCTGAATGACATATTTGATACCCTACTCAAAGCACTTTCAGATTCATCTGATGAGGTAGTGTCCTGGCGATAGCTTTTTCTTTCTCTTTTTTTTTCATCAAATCATAAATTTTATTTATTGTAATCTTCGTGCAACTGTCTAATAAAGTTGTGGTTCTAACTGTACATTTATAGTGTTTACCAAAATATAACATGGAAAACTTATAGTGTGCATATGTCATTTCAACTTAAGCAATCATAAGTAGTTGAGATGCTAAGTTTCTAACCACCTAACACAGGTGTGTGGTGTGACCTAGGATTTCTGTTCTCTAATGCTCTCTCCAGCCCTGTATATATAAGAAACAAAATAGTTCATTTTTGGTCCCTATTATAAGAAAACATAGTCTTGCTTTCTGGTGTATTAATAGTTAAACTCCTTTTATATCCTTATTTATTGTGAAATCTAACAAAATGTCCTTACAAATACTTTCAAGTGATTTTTTTAAATGAAAAATTGTGCCTGAAAATAGAGTGTATACTTGGTTTTCCTTAGAAGGCCATATATATAGATATCTTGTATATGCCCTCTTCTTGACTATTAAACAATTGTTTAAAAATTGTATCAAATCATCCAGTTAAACTGATTGGGATCATGAATCAGCTATGCATATGGTATATCTGGCTCAACCATAGTTTGATCATGATCTAACCACAAATTTGTGGTTAAACCAACCAAGTAATTACTTGGGGGGATCTGACCAATAGTTTGAACATTATCTGGTTCTTTCTATCTCTGGTTTGATTTTTAAAAGATTGCTTGAGTTTTGAATGGATAAAAAAGGTGGTATTTTTGGACTTTACCTTGTATGCTATTTGTGGAAATTGGGAAATTAATAATTCACTTGAATTGTCCTTGATTCATGTCAATTCGGTAATATTATATAGGTTGTGCTTCTAGTGCTTGATGCTCATGCATGCATTGCAAAAGATCCCCTCCACTTCCGGCAGCTCGTTGTTTTTCTAGTGCAGAATTTCCAACTAGATAATTGTCTTTTGGAGAAGTAAGCTATTTTCCTTTATCCTATGAATTCTTCTAGTTATAATTTGGTATAATATGTTCTTACTACTGTATCCACTTTTTCTTTCATTAATATTTTTATTTTATATTATAAATTCCAGGCGTGGTGCTCTGATAATCCGACGCCTTTGTGTTCTTTTGAATGCTGAGAGAGTCTACCGAGAGCTTTCTACAATATTAGAAGGAGAATCTGATTTGGATTTTGCATCAATTATGGTTCAGGTTTGTGACTTTTCCAAGTGCTAAACACTGACTGCAGTGTATTTTCTTTGTTTTTGTTGGGAAATTCATTTGGTTTCAAGCAGTCTTTACACATCTCACTGATTGAAAATGTGGATTTACCGAGTCTTCATGCTTAACAGACAAGACCCTTAATTTGATCCTCCAAAGTTGTGTACGTCACCACATTAAACCTTCAACAAATCATATTAGTTTTTAGAAGATTTCTTTTGTTGCAAAATTAGTCCCCAAAACTTTGAGTTGTTACTGAATCCCTCAAATAATTCTTTTTTAACCCTGCTTTAATCATCCACAAAGACTGATATGGTGACATTTTAGACTTTTTCTTTAATCTATCATTAGACTGTACCTTCATAGGTTCCACTTTTGATAACGACCAATATGATGACCTTTTAGATCTCGTGTGATTAGTTGGGTGACAGATTAAATCTTTAGAGGTATAATATTATGGTAATTTTAATTGAGTGACTAAATTACTGACCCGAATTTTAAAAACTAATATTGTGACTCATAACTTTGGAGTACAAAATTGATGGATTTTACTTTTTAAAATATGTGTTCTGTAATGGAATTTTAATATAATATATTGTTCCAAAGATCAAAGCTTCTTCTATTTGTCAGGACAATGTTTTCGTTTTTCTATATAAAAAAGTACAATGTGGGCTTCAATCTATTTTATGGAATTGAAGTTATTAACTGATATTAAAGTTTTAACTTCCTAGATGATGCTGGGATGGACAGTTGTAGGATACTATTGTCAGTATTATTAATTTTTGTTGCTTGTTGCTTTTTTGTTCCATTGTTGTATTTCTTTTTCCTTTTCTTTAGTCTGAAGGTAAACTGTCCCGTTTAATGAAGCTGTATTCATCTGCATTTACTTTTCCACTTTCTAAAATATTTCAGGCTTTGAATTTGATCTTACTTACATCATCAGAATTATCTGAGATTCGAGATCTTTTGAAGCAATCACTTGTAACTCCTGCCGGGAAGGACCTATATGATTCTCTGTACGCCTCTTGGTGTCATTCTCCAATGGCCATTATAAGTCTATGCTTTTTAGCTCAGGTAGGTCTGTATAACGAGATTCTGATTATTTTTGGCCGCTCCAAGTTTCTTTCTCTAGCAAGTGCACAAGTGCCTCGCACTCATTGTAAACATTTTCCTTTTGTTGATACTAGCTTTTGTAATATTTGGATTACACAACTTCTTTTCAGTAAAATAAAATTTGTCTTCCTGAACAGACTTACCAACATGCCAGTGCTGTGATTCAGTCACTGGCGGAGGAGGATATTAATGTCAAATTTTTGGTCCAACTGGATAAATTGATCCGTTTGATGGAAACTCCAATCTTTGCCTATCTCAGATTGCAGGTGCATAATTAAAACATGTTTTGTATCTTTTAATTTTTGTAATAACATATTTTGTATACTTATCTAGTAAGACATGATAGATATGTAATAGAAACTGAGAAGTTTCGGATAGAGGAAGCTAAAGAGACAAGAATGAAGACATAGAATCAATTGTTCATCACATCGGTATACTGAGAGTACAAGTATCAGTTACAGAGTGTAAAATAACAGACTGAACAACTGGCTAAACTGAAAAACTAACTAAGCTTACCTCAATGGATAGATTCTATATCTCTAATAATATGGAGTTGTTGAATGGTGGAATATGTTCCTTTTTTTTTTTTTTTTTTAAAA
>Ga0209489_101417_pt1 | contig 49245 bp, 12 predicted proteins | sample SiratrowhiteBW_FD_187527 | JGI IMG/M metagenome (GOLD analysis project Ga0209489, IMG submission 187527) | Root nodule microbial communities of legume samples collected from California, USA - Siratro white BW (SPAdes) (version 2) | ecosystem: Host-associated > Plants > Roots > Nodule | place... | reverse complement strand
ATATATATATATATATATATATATATATATATATATATATATATATATATATATATATATATATATATATATATATAGTTTGTATTATATATAATTAAATATGTGATTGTGTTTTTTTATATTATGTTATTATATATGGTAAAGTGTTGTTTTCATGATTTTTATAAGGATGGTAACAAATCATATTAACTCTTAATTTATAATAAAAAGTACAGAGTAGACTAAATACTTTTACAAGTGAATCTTGCCTGAGGTAAAGTGTAGACTTATTTGTCATATCCTACAACTTCCTAAATATTTTTATTTTATTGTGGTGTACAATTGTTTATGTATAATAAGAATAAATATTTTACTTAATTATTTGATTAATATTATATATTTGTAAATATATATTTAGATTTTATTTTTGTTTTACTTGAATTTCTTTTTCTAGTGTGTTCCTTATTTAATTTCAGAAAATAATAAATTATTTTTTAAATTTTATAGTTAGTAATAAATTTGTACTTTTTTATAAAAATCAAATTTATAATGAAAAAGTTAAAGTTATTTTTTTTTATCTTTTATATCTGTAGATCAACGTGTAGATATAGTTATATGTATAGATCATACGTATTAGCCCACAAGTTTAATATGGATTAGTTAATCCCAATTATTTTAGTGGATAAAAATAAGATAGATTCACCATATGTACACATATTTTAATTGGTATCATTACTTTTATGAGTGTATGTATAATTCCTTGATTAACTTCGATCTTCCTAATTATATGTATTAACTTGAATTTAATATCTGATTTCGAAATATCTTAAACATTTTTTAAAATAAGTTTTAAACTAAACATAAATTATTTAATTCGTGGTATTAAAATATAATTTATTACATTGAGATGCTCAAATCTAAAAAATGACATAAACTCATAAATAAGTGATTATATTATATCATAATTGACTACATTTAATTTTATAGAGGATTTGCATAAATAATTGATTATTATTTAAATAATAAATTTAATTGGTTTTTGAGAAATTTTCAGTTTCATACGAAATAACCTACTATCACTTATAATAGCAATTAACTTTATTTCTGGGATAGTGTAACTGAGTTTCTCTCAAATTTCAAAAGAGCACAAATTCAATTAAACTTATTATTTTTTTCCTTGCATGAAGATATTCAAAATTATTTAAAACAAATTAAAAATATTTTAGAGAAGAGTTTTTTTAATTGAAGATATAGACTTTCTAATAGAATTTTTCTTTTCTCTTAATCTTTTGAAAATTTATCTTAATAAATTGTTTTGTAACACCTTTCTTCACTGTATGTGAAAAAGTTGTTTTCTTTTCACCAATTCACTTTCTTTTTTGTGGTTAGAACCTCTTTATTTTCTTATATTACATTATAACAAGTAAAACGTTATAATTTTAACTTGTTTGATCACACTCACAATGTCTTTATGGACATATTCAAAGTTTTAATATAAAATAAATATTTAACAGAACTAATAAATCTGGTCAAACTGATAGATAGGTTGAAAAACTTAGACAACAAAATTATAAAACTGGTCACTTTGGCAAATCTGAACTTTTCTCAGCTTATTTCTACTCAAAGGAAAATAAATTTGCAATAAAAACTATATTACTTGAACATAAAAATCGTAACTAAATTTTATTCTATAATAACCAACCTAATACGAGAAGATTACTCGAATGTGAAATAAAAAGCCTCACATATCTCTAAACTAAAAAATTATATATTACTAAAATTCATTTTGTTATAAATATTTTGGAAATATTAATTGAACCTTCAAAAGCTATACACCATTTAATTTTGAAATAAAAAATTGTGGCACTAGAAGAATCCAAAAGTTTGTGTTTATTATAACGAATTTAATATCACACATCCATATGAAAATCATTCAAAACCAAAGCAGTACGAGTAATCTTTTCAAGTATTAAATTGATGGGTTGAAACTGTGGAAAAGATGAAATTAAAAACTCACTAAAAAAGGATAATTAAATAAATACATAAATGAATGAAAAGAGAGATAAGAAAGTGATGGATGGGAAAGGGGCAAAATGGTAACTTGTAAAGGTTTTTGTCTAGGCTTCCCCCATCTCAGAACCAGAGCTAGGCTCCCAATATAACCCCTCAAAGTTCCCCACCACACAGAAGAATCTCTCTTTATTTCTTTCACTCTCACACAACCAAAATTTTCCAGACTCTCTCTCTCTCTCTCAAAGCTCATCACTTCTGCACTTCAATTTATTCACCTCTGACACCCTCTTAATTCTGCTTCCAGTTCTTCTGAGTGATGGGTATGATCTCTCCTCACTCTCACAATTCCCACATTATAGTCATCCTCATCACCTGCTTCTTTCGTCATAAATTCTAGAAAAAACTGCACACCCTCTTCTCCTCTTTTACTGCATATGGGGTATCTTTGAACACCCTCTAATCTAAGAACTACAAAAACCACACACACTCCAAAGTCCACCACACCAACCCCCCAAAGCTCCTCCTCCCATGGCGGGTGCCAAGCTTCACGCTGCTTCAAACATGTCACTTCTTCTCCAAAACGACAGGCTCCCTTGCTCCTCTGAAGTCCTTGAGTCTCTCTGGGCTCACACCTCCAACGCTACTTCCTTCCAAGGTCATCTCTTCCTTCTCAATTCACCTCACTCTCTTCATACTCTTGTTGCTACTTCTCTTGCTTTCTCAACTTTTTCACTCACATGGATACTTGTCAAGCTTTTTATAAACGGTCCAAGAGCACAGCACAACAACATCGGAGTTCTTGTGGTTTTATTGACCGCAGCAGAACCACAATTGCAGATGGATTAGTCTGCAATTTTCTGCATGGATCATGACTGGAGTTTAAAAGCTTTATTATTTATGTATATACAAAATGAACAAACTCGTTTTTGTTTTTGTGGGAAACATGAAAGTTGGTTTTTTTCGGTTCAGGGCAATTGTTCTCTGGAGATGTTTGGGAAGTTGTTTTTTTCTTCTTCCTTGTGGAAGCTGCTCATGATTGAAATTTAACATGGTTTTTGTTGTTGTTGTTGTTTTGGTTTGGTGGTTGGTTTCAGGTTCGAAATCTATGGTTGATTTTGAGAATGTTAGTGGGGGTAGGGTGACGGATAGGCCCTTTTTTCAAGCGTTGGAGAAGGAAGAGAACTGTGATGATGATTACGAGGGGTGCTTCCATCAACCGGGTAAGAAAAGGAGGCTCACAAGCGAGCAAGTTCAGTTCCTTGAAAGGAACTTTGAGGTGGAGAACAAGCTTGAACCTGAAAGGAAGGTCCAACTTGCAAAGGAGCTTGGCTTGCAGCCAAGGCAAGTGGCTATATGGTTCCAAAACCGAAGGGCAAGGTTCAAGACCAAGCAGCTAGAAAAAGATTATGGCACATTGAAAGCTAGTTATGACAGACTCAAAGGTGACTATGAAAGTCTTGTTCAAGAGAATGACAAGTTAAAAGCAGAGGTAAAAGAAATAAGAAAAAAGAGACACACAACACTTACACACATATACATGCTTCCAATTTAGCTTTTGTGCTTTATGCTACTACTTGCTTTAATAAAGTGCAATGTTTATCCCACTAATGGGTTAATGATTGGATTGGCACAATTTGTTACTAACAGGTGAATTCTCTGGAGAGCAAATTGATTCTTAGAGATAAAGAGAAGGAGAATTCGGACGACAAGTCATCTCCTGATGCTGTCAATTCACCCCACAAAGAGCCTATGGATTTAATTTCAAATTCAACATCTGAAAATGGGACCAAAGTGTCACTCCCTATTATGGTAACATGCAAGCAAGAAGATGCCAATTCAGCCAAAAGTGATGTGCTTGATTCGGACAGCCCACATTGCACTGATGGGAACCATCCCTCTTCATTCGTGGAGCCTGCTGATTCTTCCCATGCTTTTGAACCAGACCACTCCGACTTCTCCCAAGATGAAGAGGATAACCTTAGTGAAAGCCTTTTGACCCTCCCTTGCTTACCAAAGGTTGAAGAAGCCTGCTATGATGACCCTCCTGAAAACCCTTGTAATTTTGGCTTCCATGTTGAGGATCAAACCTTCTGTTTCTGGCCCTATTGAACCAACCAACCGCTTCCAATGTTATAAAACTTCGCACTTGTAACCATGTACTTCGAGCAATAAAATTGGTATTACTTCTACCAAGAAATAAAATCAAAAGGCTAATCCATTATGCTCTCAATAACAAACAATATTAAAAGCTTTGTAACACACTTCTCTGAATTCTAAAAGCTCATGTGTCACTGGTGTTATTAGCAGTAAAAGTGTACAGAAAATGTTACTAGCTAAAATTCAAAACTGGTTCAGGTATGCGCGTAGGTATCCCAAAAATTCAGGTGGGGTACAGCAACCAATCCTTGTTTTACTTTCGGATGTGAAAAGTGGAAACCCTGTTCCTCTTTCTCTCTGCACTCGTCTGGATCACACCGTTGTTTTACTCATGCATTAGGAAGATCCTTTATCATGACTTGCTGGTCCTTACTTCTTAGCATAAAGATATAGTTTAACATGCATCCTAGTATAAACTAGGATTGGCACAAAGGTGCTAACTTTGAGTAGTTTGTGTAAAATCTCTTCAAACTTTATTTTCTAAATTTTGTACTGTGTCCCAGTTCATGATGATTGAGTTATAAATAAGTGGCATGTGTTTAATAAAATTGAAAAATTATATAAAAGGAAGGAGTTGATTAGTAATGTATCTACCCAAATAAAGTACATGACAACTACAGTCATTTTTGATAGCACTAAAACAAGTTCAAAAGTAATAGTCTCCCTATTTCCTAGCATTGAGGTAAATTTGAGAGACTTGAATGGAAGCAATTTTTTATTATTATATTTTAGATCTTTAACGGGATAGAAGAGAAGAGGTTACTTACAAGTCACATCCTATTGGTGTAAATTCACATTCAAAATGTTGCTTAAACAACAACTTGGATGAACAGAATGAGATACATTGAAGGCTGCGAAAGTTGTTAGCTACTTGTCCCATAAGAAAGTTGAATTTAGTACCTTGGCATCCCCACGAATGAAATTGAACTTCTCCAAGCAACTGTGAGCTTGTGAGCAAATCTAACGTTGAATCCAAAGTAAAAAAGAAAAAAAAAACAGCATGGAACAGATGGAGAATACTACTAAACCCTGCTACAGAAGTCAACATTTCTGGTGTGGCTCGCTTGAACAAATTGGATTGGCAAGGACTTTTAGCACAAGCTAGCTCATTGAGGATGGTGACAGCTTCCTCAAATTTAAGCATTATAATATTTGAAATTCATTCTTGCAATTAATCCCATGCCTTTGTTTCTTCATGAAGAATTTGTCCGTTGCAGAATCTTGTTAGCTGTTGAATTTTGGTTCGCCCATGAAAAAGTCCATGTAAAGTGTCTCACCCTTTAAAATATTATCTGCATTAATATTTTACTCAATGTGTTGCATCATCCATTGACAAGTTATAAATGGAGGCACCTTTCAGGGATGGCCCTTGTGCGCCTTGACATTATTCACGTGAAAAAAAGGTTTTAGCCTGAAGGAACACACACTCAAGTAGTGCAATTAATTAAATAATTGCTTGAAATTTCCATGCTTGGATCACAGTGGTGAAAGGGTGTTTTAGGCTATTTAAGAAAAAGAATCAGTGCCATGTAAATTATGTGTTAATTGATATTTTCCTTGTTGTGTTGTAATGGGTTAGAGTAGCTCAGAAGTTAAAACGGTGGAGTCAAAAATGTCATGCTCTGGGGTCTTTTTTTTTTTTTTCAAATGTCATTGCTTTGTAGGCTTATACGGCTAAGGTCAAAAGTTTTTTTGTGGTCCTCAAAAGAGGAACACTGCTGTATTTGGCATTTGATTTTGGTGAAAGTGATGTTAAGTGAAGCTCTTTGGCGTCTTTTTCCTTTTCCTCTCTTGCAGCTTGGGATCTAAGTTGAAGCACAAGGTTCATTAATTATCCTTGTCCTCACTGTAGTGAGTACCATAAACGGATCAACGTGAGGCCATTGTCTCATATCTGTTGTACTTAAGAATATCTCGGACTGTGGCTTAGTTAGGATCAACTAAGTTGACGGATAAGAAGTTGTTATAAATGAATTCAAAACCCTGCTGGCACTTCTAATGTTGGAGGCTATTCTCAAACTTCTCTTCTGCAATTTGGTGGAAGCAAAGAAAAAATGTAGACTTTTCCCTCTCAAAATTGGATGGAAGATACAAGATGATTAATATGATAAACCTAATTTAATTAGACTTCCCAAAATATATAATTTGGATTTTAAATTTTAAATAAATCAATAAATTAGTGTATAGGTTAGTCACTCTTTCCTTATATATTATGAATATGTTGACGATAATTTGTTTTTATCAAAATGATACAAATTTAGAAATCAAAACAAATAAATAAAATGAGTTCGTTTTCATTTAGGTTAGTAATATTATAATTTTTAATTTGAACATGTTACTACTTAAAGTACTATCATTACGAAAGGAAAAATAAAATATGATTGATTAAAATACTTCTTTTCCAACTCTTAGATGATTCATCACATGTTTCACAATTCATATATGAATTTTGGTTTAACAAATTTAGATTATTTCACTAACTTATATTACCAAGAAAAATCCTTATTTTCACTTCAATATCTTTTCAATTTGAGGTATTTGATCTACGAACAATCTAAATCTAAATCTATTGGTATTATGATAAATTTTTGTGACAACACATTAACAATTTAGTCATCTATTTCATGCCTAATTAATTTTAAGGAATCACTTGATATCTCAATATTTGGTATTTGTTGTAGATTGTTGAATCAAATATTTATCATTTGATCAAAAAGAATAATTTATAGTCAATACATATTTTTTTCTATTTAAGAGTGTAATAGGTGACTTGGCCTACTGACCTTCGTCATCTACAATAAATTTTTGTTTAGCAATTGTCCCACTAGGAACAAACTCTTCTATTGTGACTCAGTTTTCCTAACAATTGCTCCACTGGGAATTGAACTCGTGACTTTGGCTCTAATACCAATTTTTGGATAAAGCTCTTATCATTAAACAAAAAAGTTATAACTTATAGTTAGGATGCAACTATTTTTGCTTAAGAGTGTAACAATTCAATGGTCACGATTCGATTATGACTTGGCTCACCTAGCCTCTGTTAAAGAACGATTGATGTCATTTGCAACACAAACATCAATTGTCTCATGATGAAGATCAAGAAGGTAAAGTCACAATCAAAACGTGGTGTTTAGGCTTTTGTATTTTTAAGTCTAAATAGTTGTGATTTGATTATTAGTTATAATTTTTGGACTAGCAGTAAATGTTTGATCAAAAGGGCCAAGACAGAATTAAAACATGGTGTTTTCTTTAAGTATAAAAAGTTGTGATTTGGCTATTAGTTATAATATTTGGCTTAGCAGTAAACATTTGATCTAACAATTAGTATTATAGCCAAAATCATGAGCACAATTCCTAGTGGAACAATTGCTAAGGGGGAGTTTTGTTGCATCAAACATTAACTGCCATGTGATGAAAGTGTATACGAGACATAATCAAATCTGGTGTTAGGTTGCTACGTTCTTAATTAAAAGAAGTTACACTCTAATTATATTTATATTGTTAGCCTAATGGTATTTTGGCTAACACTTGTGGGAGTTAGTTACATTTGTACTCATAGAATTTTTACATTGCTATTATTTTGTGCTTGAATGATAATTATGATTTTCCTACTTAATATCATAAAATTTGAGAATCAACACTATATTTTTAACATATTAATAATATCACATAAATATCCATATATTAGCATATAACCAAACAAACATATTCAAAACTAACTAAGTTATGTATTTTAAAAATATTCTTTGTAAAAACTAAATAAAACACAAGTTACACTAAGTGTGAGCTTGTTTTCCGTGAAAACCTGATTGATACAAATTTTACAAATCAAAATAAATAAATATGATAGTGAAAAAAAGAAGATTGAATTGAATTATGTTTTAAAATATTGTTAAAACTTTTTGTAAATTATCATTTAATACTAGTGGGATGATTGTTTGTATGCTAGACGATCTTCCAATGAGTTTTAAAAAATATTTTTTGGAAAGCTCTTATTGTTTAATGAGCACAAACAAAATAACATGTAATGTAATGTAATAGAATAAGTAAGAAAAGATTACTTAGTATTTTTATACTAATTCGTCTGGTCTGGTGGTGTAAATTACGTCCAATTCTTGACTAACTAGTTAAGTTTCACTAGACATATTATTGTTGTGAAGTACAAATAAGTATTATTTTGACTCAATTATTCTTGACTAACCTGATATACAAAAATGACATCGTTTACAATGCCTTTGTGGATCATCCTCCACAACCTCTTTATTAGCCACTTAACCCAACTGAACCCGTCATTCACCAACAATATATACAACAAAAAAGTGAATTTTAGCAACCATAAAAATTGATTGCTAAATTTCTTTATGACTCAAATAGCAAGCAAAGATAAATGACAACAAAAATCATAATCACGTATTGCTAAATTGATTGCTAAGATAAATAAAAATAACGACTAAAATTTTCATGTAGTTATATTTAGAACTATTTGTAACAAAATTTATTTTAGTTACTAATTACTACTACTACTATTATTATTATTATTATTATTATTATTATTATTATTATTAATATTATTATTATTAATGTTATTTACTAAATCTATTACAGCAAATCATATTTAGGTTATATGAGTAAATATATAACCTATAACCGTTACACCAAAAATATTTTATGATAATAATACTAATATTATTATTATAAATATTTATATAATTATTATTTATGTTATTATATTACTATTAATATTATTATTATTATTAACAATAATAATATTATTAATAATAAAATAATTATAATTATAGTAATAATTAATATTTAATGTTATTTCGATATTAATTAGCGATCAAATTATTTCCATAACTATATTATGTTATTGAAATTTTTTGTGATAATTTAGTGACTAAAATTAAGTCGTTAAAATAAATTGATAATCGATCTTTTTTTCAATTATAATTAATGATTAACTTATTATAATTGCTAAATTCGGTTATTAAAATTTTTTATAGAGATTTACTGATTAAAACAAAATTAGACACTAAAAGAAATTGATACTCAATTGCTAACAAAATCACTTTTATTCAAATTCATATAGTCATCGATTTGGTGACTAAAATTTAATTACAACCATTCTTAGTCGTTGTTTCAATCACTACACAAAGTAATACTATTAACAAATTATTTTACCATTGTTTCCGACATAAATATGTTACAAATATGAATTAGTCATTATTTAAATTATAATTAATAACTAACTTATTTTAATCACTAAATTTAGTCACGGAAAATTTTTTACTTTTTCAATAATACACATTGTATAACAAATTATATATTCATTTATCACGAAGCTATGAACATAAGTTATGGATTTAATAAAGAAATTACATTAATATATTTTAAAAAGAAAAAAATTATGAAAATTTAAAAATAATGAAACCAAATTAAAATCTAACACTAAACGTAAAAGAAATAACAATTGAGTAGCAATATTCAAATTTATCACTTTTTTTTACGTAAAACTATCCTACCTAAAAACAGAATATTTATACTAAATACATTTAACAAATCACCTAGCTGATATGGATGCTCTTAATATGCGTCTCATCCTTCACTTTTGATAAAACTAACTTCTGCTACTTGAAAACACCATCGATGAATTATGCTAGCGTTCTAAGATCATCCTTCATGCAACGATAATTCAAAGAAACCCTCAAAACTTAGAGTAGACTCGGGCAAAATCTCTGAGCTTAAAATATATGTAGATTTAAACTCATAAATGTAATCATCACGTGGTTCTGAGTGGTATTGAATTGGATCTTTTTAATTAACGGCTCCGGTCAAAAATTGAAGATGGAAAAAACATGATTAAGATCTAATAAAAATGACTACTAATAAATTAGGTTATTCAACATAAATTAGTATCACATATTGTTACCCAAAAAAAAAAAAAAAAGTCTTAGAATGTTAATTCACCTAGGTTGTAAAAGGTTTTTGAAAAATTGGAGATAAAAAACTTTTTATCTTAATTAATCCTCAAATTTATATTCTTTACAAATAAGCACCTTAAACTTTAATTTTGTTCTAATTTATCCTTAAAATCTACTATTAGTACACAGATGCCCTGACTTTTAACTTTATTCTAATTAATCCTTAAAATTAATTAATTTTTTTAATTAATGAGTTGTTCTGACATATCCCAGTTAATCATTTATATTCAATTTTAATAACTCATTAATTTTTTTTCTTTTCTTTGTTTAAATTCACTTATTATCATTAAGATGTAATAAAAATAAGAGATTTGAAAAAGGAAAGTCATAATAAATTGAAATAAAGTTCATAAATAATTTAAAGTTAAAATAGTATAAATTCAGATCAATTCATACTTTACATTCTAAAATGATGATAATGAATTTGTAATTTTAAAATTCAAATTAAATTTTTTTGTCCGTTAGTTTCATTTTGGGATGGTGAGGTTATCATGTTTCTATCAAGTTGCAATTTAATTCCCGTAGCTGTTTTCATCATCTTTATACTATCTATATTATGTTCATCTAGATGAGAGTCCCACCATTAATGTCTCATGTTTATCAAGTTTCATAAAAGCAAAACCATTTTTTCATTGATAAAAAATTATTCAAACCAAATCTTTTGGGGTTTATTATGATCTTTCATATTTAGAAACTGATTCCAGTCCTAATCAATCTGAGTTGAGTTGATAAAACTCATGTAAAAGGGTCAGAAGTCTCAAAATTTATTTCAAACAAGACTTTAACTTAAGTATTTATATTAAAGAAAATGAATCTTCCAAGTTATTAATATTACTTTAAAACCAAGCTAATTGAATAGAAGTAGCAACGATAGAACAAAATAAAAAAATATTTGTTAGAAACTTCTAAAAATATGAATACTTTTTCTTGAAGTTTTTGAATTTCTCTATCATCATAGTGTATTAATAAAAAGATTAAAACTGGTAAATTTTGAAAGGACAGACAAAAATTGGAATCTAACTACAGTTTTTTTTTTTTTTTTATATTTTGTTTTATATGAGGTGATTCATGGTTTTCCTCTATGTTTTATCTCAATTTTACTTTCTTACCTACTGGTTTAACAATGATATTTCATTCCCCTCTCTCTTAATTGATTAATCGTAACTCTGAGTCAACCCTTCTCCACTGCTCTTTGATCTATTTTAAATGCAAATCAGACAGAGAGAGCCATCAAACTAAAATGCGTACTTTATCTTATATATATATATATATATATATATATAATGAATTACATTACTTTGTCAAATGAATTCATACGAGGCTTTGTAAATCATTTCGTTTGATTTTCCGGGGGAAAGAATTGAATCAATTAAAATTGTTTGGTTCAATGGGCAGTTTTTTTCATTAAAGCCTGGACCAAATTATTTCACTCAGCAAAAAATTAATTTAATTAAGGTCTATTGAGTTTAATGGTAAGATTAAAAAATATGAAAATACTGAATATTTAATCTAATTTGAAACCAAAAATAAAAATATTTATAGGAACTAAAAACATATTTATAAAAATTAAAAACAAAAAATAACATATTTACATAAATTCCTTTTTGTCAAAAAGGTTTGTTTAAGCATTAAAACTACCATTTATGTTGAGTTGATAAAGTGCCATTCTTGTTAATATGTAAAGAGATAAATCATACAAGTATCTTTCTTGAACATGACTCTTCTCACCATTGCTAGTAAAAAATACTTACTATCTGTAAGGCTATACATTTTAACATTTTTTATATTTTTAGGAAAGGAAATAGAGGTACGATGTTTTTACTAATCTTAATATTACTAAAAGACTTGAGATTTAATGGTAAGATTTTTTAACTTAAAATTAGGTTTAATTTTTTCATCAATTCTTTAAGCTTCCTTGAGTTTAACTTTTGTTAGTGGGTTGGAGATTATTTTCTTTGACATTAGTTTTGATTTTGTCCCTTTATATATTTTTTTATCCTTTTGTTTTCTCTTTTTATGGAGTTTTTATGTGGTAACACGTGATTAATATAATTTTATAATGTCAATCTAATTACTATTTTAAAAGTTGATTGATGTCTGAGACATGATTTTTATATAAAAGAATTTTTAATAAATGTATAAAAGATATTTAAATGTTACAATAAAATTGTTTAATAATTGTTAATAAAGGTGGGTAGACAAACTTAAGTTCCACAAGTGTTGTAAATAATGGACCAATTTTCAAAATTATTTTTACCATCAAGAAAATTAAGTTCGGTTCACTAAACCTGCTGGCTTAACGGATTTAATCTGTGAGTTCACTTACTTAATGTACAGGAAAGTTTCTCCCAAATTAGTTTTACACATTATTTGGCTTGTAGAGAGGTCTATTTATCTGCAAACTTTTGTAGATTACATTAATACTGAGAAAAAAAAAACATTTATTTTGCGAACCAGACTCATCTAACCTATTTTAAACGTGGATTTTATAATATTAAAATTATTTAGATAAAAAATTTAAAATTTTTTTTAAGAAAGAGATAAAAGAAATATTCATAATACCATTTATTGATAGTAGTTATTAAAATAAGACTCTTTTTAGATTATTTGTAGACATGAGATTGTTTTCACCATGTTAGCAATGGATCAAAATGGGTACCTCACATGGTGATTTTTCCTTCACACGTTTTTTTTTTTTTTTTTAAATGTTGTATGACGCATTTGAACTTGCATGTTGGTCTAAAAGCCCCACAAGTCAAGTCATGTGACCATTTTCTTTAAATAAAAAAGGTTGTAACTTGAAATTTCACGTAACGACTTCCGTAAAAAAGGAAAGAAAAAAGTTGCATACATAACTTCTAATGTAAGATTAAATTTAAATATTTAAACTCGATCGTAAAAATTGTGTGTCTCATCTTTTATGAGATTGGAAGAATTAAACTCATGATAAAATTGTTATTTTAGTAGTTTATATTTCACAATTATTTTCATAACCTCTTCATACTCGTTATGTTATAATCTGATATAAATTTGATATAATTAAAAATTATTTACTTTTGTTATAACTATTTTTAAAAATCATGTCTACCATCATATGTAATAATTAGAGAAAAATTATTCACACCAACAATATTTTCTTAAAATATATTAAAATATTAAAGTAAAAAGCTATAAGACAAACTTTTCCATATAAATAGATTTCGGAATCTAACTTAAAATTATACGTGAAAAAAATTTATATCCAAACAAAATTTTGTGAATTTGTAAGATGAGATTTGTATTTACTTATAGATCATTGAAATGTATTGTTTTTAGCCGACATGAAATCTTCAACACACTCACTTACACTGAGACTCTCCAACTCATGCGTAAGTGAGATTATATATTTAAAGATGGTCCGATAGAAATCCAATAATAGATGGCCCGATAGGTCTAATAACTTTGTTAAGACAAGTTCTGATATCATTTAAAAAAGTGAATTTTAGAGTGCTCTTTCAGCACCTCCATAGGTTCTTCCTCCACCTCTATAATATATGTAAAAGGAAAATTTTGCCCTTAGGTTAAAATATAATTTAAATTTTATTTTTACTATTTTTCGCCACATTTCCATTTTGCACCTCCAAGACCTCCATTTATTGCTCCATTAGTTAGAATTATGTAAAGATTTTAAGTGTACGGGATGTAATCTTTTGGATTTTATATTTTATATTTTCGTATGCAATTTTTTTATATATATAGAGGATTGTAGAATCTACAAGTTAAATCTGGATTTGATATTACCTTCGGATTTTATAATATAATGTGCTAACAAAAAAGTCTGTATATTGAGAGATCCCTTTTTTGAAAAAAAAAAAATACATTACATACAGTGCCCACATACCCAAATTCATTCCAGAACAACTTCTAAGAGTTTCTAAGTCAAGAAGTAAAGGAGGCAAAGGAGAAATTCATCCCATAATAACTTCCAGGAGTTTTACAATAAAAAAGGCGAACGAGGTGTGCATAGTGAAAGATGAAAGTTGAGTAATAAAGGGAGAGGATTAATATGTTTTTTTGTGTAAGAACAAAATTGTCATTTTGAAAAGATATGGAGGTGTTGGAAGAAGATATGGAGGTGCAGAAACAAACACTCTGAATTTTAAGTCTAACTCAAGCTTACAATACCGACTTATAAGGTTAAGTTTCACTCACTTATAAACTATTGAAAGGACTTATCTCTAGTCGATGTGAAATCTCCAACAAATATCACTTAAGATATCTCGATTATAATATCTCAATTTTAATTAAATATATTATCAAGAAAATTACAGTTTACTATTATTGAGTCTATAAAGATAAAAAATATATTATTACATAAGTGAAAATTTGAAATAATTTAAAAAATTATTTTTTGAATATTTATTGTTTCACTTATATATTTATTAACTTGAGTATCATAGTATTTTGGATAAAATATTTTATTATTGTATTCATGAAAGTAAACCTATCTCCTAACGAAGAAATATTTATATAAGTCTTCATTTCCTTTAGTTTACTCTATTACTCTAAAGAATACTTTTTTTTTCTTTCTCTAAAAGTTTTCATTTTACCTTCTTTCTATATTCATCTTTTCAAACAACATCATTTGTAGATCTTGATCACACTCGGTAATAGTCAAAGGGTTCAAGTTGAAAATTTACGTCTACTAGAGATAAGACCAACTTACAATATATAAATAGGGACAATATTTTCTTTACAAGCTAATTTTTTGAGGATGAGTTATGCTTAAATTTACTTCTTAATATAGTATCAGAGTTTATCCTAATGAGGATTGTTGGGCTTATTATGTCATCCACTATTGGGCAGTTGTTGGACTACTCATATATATCTAGTTCAACACATAAGATGTTTATGTCTCGGTATGAGAGAGGTGTGTTGGAGATCACAAATTAACTAGAGATATATAAGTGGGCACGATCCTCACCTTATAAGTCAATCTTGTGACGATGAGTTAGATTTAAACTCATTTCCTAATAGTTCAGGGTTTGCCTCAGCTGAGTAGTTTTTCTTACTTAAACTGGGAGCTTCTTGAGAACAGAAAAAAGAAAGCCACCTTAGATGATTGTAGGGGGTAAACTTTTAAATAGAGTCCTTTTGTGTGAAAAAAGTTTTGAGAGAGGAATTTGATGTTATATATTGATTAGAATCTCCATTGTTGCATGTAAGTAAAAATTCCTTCAAATGAGGCAAGAAAAACTACTAATGCATGTGCATTTGATATTCTTCAGTCACATGTAAAATCTGAAGAATTTTTGGGACATGTCTGTCTGAGGTTCTCCAATCATACATAGGATATGAAAATCTTAGGTGACGTGTAAGTTAGGGATTTATCTTGATAGGTGAAGCCTAGAAGATATAAGTGGTATGAGTGAGTGATGCTCTTTAGGAACATGGTAAGTGTAGAGTCTTTCATTGTAAGTTGACCTATGAAATTTCTTTATCATCCTGATTGGAGTCTTTATTTCTTTAGTCTTCAGCATACAACAAATTCATTGTTATGCATAAAAGGATTAATTTTGCAAATTGAGATGGAAATGTGTTTTAAAGTTCAAATGGGTAGTTTCATATTTAGAAGTGTATATGTGCTAATGCAAGATGTTTAGTATGATTTGCCAAGTGATAGTATCATCTGAGTCACTCTAGTGAGTGTTTTGTTTGATACTCTTCACTCAACAAAAGCAAACGTTCTTAAGTGAGAATATCGTTTGAATTACTCCAGTGAGTGCTTCATTTAATACCCTCAGCGAAAGCAAACACACTTAAGCAGAGATATCGTCTCAGTCACTTTAGTAAGTGTATCATCTAATACCCTCATCAAGCAAAATTATTTTATTCAAGCACAAATATCGTTTTATGTCTTCACTCAAGTGGTTTTTCAAAGTTTATCTAAGTATGAGTGTTATGTATATGTATGGTCATATATAGAAATTATTTAATTGTATGATGAAATGATTTATTACTTTAAGTGATTTGTAATGTATACATATGATATAAAGGCAAATACGAATGACATGATATTATATGATATGCGGGTTTGAGGTCATAAATCTGAGATGATATGTGAACCATGAATGAAAGTATATATTAAGGAAATATCTATGTTGTAACAAAAATTTTATAGATTCATTGATTATATATGTAAACCAACACATTAAGTGGTGAGAAACTAGAGCATTTATTATATCTTGAGAATACATGTAGATATATGAAAAAGTGAATAAAACACATATTGAGGTCTGGATAAGGATATATTCTAAACTCACCCTAATCCATTTAGTTAAAGTTCCGAACTTTAAGTATTAAGATATGTTAGGTATTAAATCTCTAGAAAAAAATGTTTAATATGAGTTTTTTTAAAAGATATCATTATATGTTCTTTTGATAAATATTCTTAACATGTGGATCTATATGTTATCTATATCTATGTGAACATGAATTTGATAGACAGAAACGATAAATCATGTGACATTATGAATTTTATTCTTAAGTTGAATAAATTAAGAGTTTATAAGTTTTTGAAAGTTTGTTGTGATAGTTTACGGATAGGAAATATCCTGATTATTTGTATGAATGCAAAACAAAGTTTAAATTTATTAATGAATGATTAAATCTTATACTAAAGGTTTGAGACAATTAACCAAAACATGTTATACCCTCGGGTTTATTAGCGGAAGGAGCACCACTGCTCTCCACTTAATAAAACGCAAGACGAATGAACTTGAATCAACAATGGCTGCTTCTTCAACTATTCTCATTTCCAATTCTTGGGGTGTGTTTTGTAGACTCAATGACAAAGTGAAAACTTTCAGGTAGGTCTTAGTCTTACGATTAATTTCAAGAGTAAGTTGATGGGGAACATACATAACATAAGCTTGCCATTTTTCTAAGGCAATTTGATTATGTTTTCTTTTTTTGTTGAACTTCAACTCTGTATATGATTCTCTTTTGATATATGATTATCTATTCATGTTGTCTGCACCACTCAGTCCATGTCCATGTAAATAGTAAGATGTCATGTTCTTGTAATGAATACACACTTGGTTTCTTTCTAAATACAAATGCAACAAATTTCTTACTTTTTTCCATAGGTGACCCAACCTATCAAAGCAAATTGGATAGGGACAGATAAAAGCAACGAATGGGGTGGAGGAAAAAGGGATCAACACAGGTACCAAGGAAAAATTATGTGGGGATCTTATAAGTAAATTTATTATTTTGAAACTAAGTTTTAATCATGACTTTGATGCAATTGATAGATATGAGTTTTATATGTGTGTATTATAATTTATATTATTTTTATTACGTTAAAATTAAACAATAATTAATAATTTATATTATAGTATATTTTCAAAAGTATGTGTTATGTTAATTTTAATTTGTAATAAAGTATTAAATAATTTTATGTTAATATTTTCTTTTGCATATACACACAAAAATTCATCCTGACTATCTTCGCTTAAAGAAAACATTTTACTCACTGAAACATTGAAATCCCTTTTGTAAATATCCCGTTCCCTTGATTATGGCTAAAGAAGTTTTGAGATGCAGGAAACAATACCAACTTACAATGAGTTTTGAGAAAAATATGATACAATTATAGGAGGCATGAAGTTACTTTAAAAATTAATTATTTATCTAGTCTTTTTTAATTAAATAATTAAAAGTAAATTAATCTTTATAACTTTTAGAAAATTTATGTTGAACTTGATTAAGATTGATATTATTTTAAAAGTGGCTTTAGGTCTAATTCAACTTTATTATAACTTTTATATATTATATATTATGATTTATTTATACTTTTAATTAATATAAAATTTATTATATATTATAATTTATTTATATTTTTAGCTATTGAAAATTAGAGTGTTTAATTTAAGGTAAATACAAATAGAATAAATATATAAATATATAAATAATAATAATAATAATAATATTTATTTAAAAAGTGTATTCATTTGTTTCTTGGTTAAAGGATATTTTATAATTAAATCGAGAAAATTAAACTGATTGAATAAACTTTTTAATTAGTTTTAACATGTAGAAAACTTTTTTGTCTTACTAACAATATTTTATACAAGAATATCACTAGGTTGTCCCAATTTTTTGAAACATTATTTGAAGTAACATTTTTCAAAAACTAACATTTTTATTTTCTTCTTTCATTAAAATTTTAATAATTTTTATTAAGAATTTCGCTTTTATTTTTGAAGAACTATGATATTCGAAGAAGGGTTGAATAGATTTTAGACTTTCTTATCTTCATCTCAACTCTTATATTGTATTTAGTTCTTCTTTTTAAAGGTTTCACTATATTCAAAATGAGTTATATCTGAGCATTACTATTAGCAAATATAAATATATAAGATCATTCTTACTTTTTTCATCTTAATCTCTCTTAAAAACTAATGTCTAATGTCTAATGTTTTGTTTGTTTTTTTATGTAGTAGAAGCACTGAAAAGCGTTTTTGTATAATTAATTTTTAATATTTTACATATGTTGTTTTTACAAATAATAATAACAGATTAACATTGTTTTACTTGATATACAATGACACGATATTATATTATTATTTTATAACATATGTATTTGAAATATGTAATGTGCCTGAAAATATATGTGCCTGAAAATATATATAAAACTGGAAATATATGCAGGTTTTGGGCAACAACACGGATAGCTACAGCATTTTAAAAAAAAATAACTTAAGCTACGGCGGTTAAGGTCATCACTGACTTTGTAAACAACACCTATTAAGGCAATTGTAAGCTGGAATCGCCTTAATAGGGGTCTACAATGGCGGTTGCAGTGTTTAACCGCCGTTGTAGACCCCTATTAAGGCGGTTTCTGCTTACAACCGCCTTAATAGGTGCTATTTACAATATTAAAGTGTCATTTCTGCTGTAGACCCCTATTAAGGTGGTGCCTGCTTACATCCGCCTTAATAGGTGCTGTTTACAATATTAAAGTGTCATTTCTGCCACTGTGAAAGATTTTTTACAGCGTTTGTTGACGAACAGCCTTGGTATGTGACATATACGACAGTGGTTGTTTAACCGCCGTTGTATATGACATAGTTTTTACGACAATAGAAACGACGGCGGTGGCGGAACCGCCTTCGTAGGCCCTTCAGAACCGTTGTTAAATGGTCTTTTTCCACTAGTGGAGATATGGTAGATGACAGGAAATTAAGTTTTTTTTTATATTTTAATATTATATTTTTTCAAAATTATATTATTTACAATTAATTGAAAATTATAATTTGGAAGTCAAATAAATATAATGGAAGTAATTTATATGTAAATATAAAAGTATAAGAGTTTAAATTTAATTAAAATTAAAATTTAAAATATCCTAAAATATGTTTTACCAATAAAATAAATTAACATTTCAATAAAATACATTTATGCAATGGATGAATTGAAAACAATTGAGAATGGATGGAGAAGAATTAAAATTGTCCTACATTACATTCATCTATATGTGAATATACAAGTTAAAATCAATGGTAAAGTAGTAACCAAAAACTTGCCACCTGATTTTCAACTCCTTCCAACTCAAAACTTCTTTGTAAAAACAACATATGTAAAATATTAAAAATTAATTATAGAAAAACGCTTTTATTAATTTTAGTAATTAAGTTAATTAGATGTATGATAAAATTATAAATAAAAAATTAATTATTGTTTCTAATTTTATAAATTAATTATTTTATATTTAATATTTAATATTTTAATTTATACCTATTCATATTAAAACTAAATCAAAAGCGCTTTTATAATTTATTATATTATCTTTTTCTATAACATTAATTCAACCTATTATAAACTTTTCAGTAATTTTCACTCATTTTTTAATTAATCTAAACAACTTAGTTTTTCACTTATTTCTTTTCATTCTCACCTACTACAATATAAACACAAAGTAAGGTTACAACACTTTTAGCCAAATAGAAAGCATAAATCTAAGAGAAAAAACTTAAAATAAAAACCTTCTTATAGAAGTGTAACTTCTAAGTTAAAAGGATTCTACAAAGTTAATCTATATAAGTGCAAATAGAGAAGAATGTGTTAAGCTTGTAGGCTTTTTATATGTTTAGCATTCATTCTCTCTTTTTTTTCACTTTTATAGATGCTCAAAATTATAATTGTCTCAGAAGAATATTTTCGTGATATTCACGAGTAATTTTGATACTTTTTAAATTTTGTGATGCAAAAATTACCAAACTTAATAATGCATCATTTATTTAATCTTTAATGATTTTTTTTTTCAATTATTACATCATCATTTTTGCTTTGTATTATTTATTTTAATAAATCTCTTACCAGTTTTGAATACATCATTTTTCTGTCTTTCAACTTTTTTAGAAATTCAAACACTCGAATCTTCTATTTACTTATAATTTAACTTATACTTATTATCAAACTAAAAAAAAAAAATCAGATTAAGGAAGTAACTTTATAAACGTTTTCAGGAAGTCTACTAAATCCGTGTCTTATTTGGATAAAATCATAATATTCATCAGAATTCAAGTTAGAAGAAGTCTTTTCTTTCAAAATCAAATTTATCTATCCTTTAAAAATTAAACTTTACTTCTAATAAATCTGAAGAGTAACATTAACAAATTAAAAAATCTTCAAATTATTATTTTTTTTCCTTGTTTATGAATTATTTCATTAATCTGTAAAAAAATTTCATTAAGAACAAAATTTTTGCTCTCTTAACGGATTGCACATATATGACATATTACATGTGACTTTATATCATTGATAACAAATAAAAAACAAAATAATTAAAAAGAGACAAACTCACATGCGAAACAATATCACCCTTAAAAAAAATTTAATTATTATGTATTTCAATTGTTGCATCACTAATTATATTTATGCATTTCCTTTATCAGGTGTGATATAAATAATTATTTATTTGTCGAAATTATTTCTTTTCATACACAGTTGCTCATTGTAAATATTTATTTAAATATTATTATAGAATGTTATAATTTCGGGGGCTGTTATAAATAAATAATAAGATTAATTTTATGCTTTATTTTAAATATAAAAATAAGATCAATGAGTTGCATTTGTTATTAATAATATTATACTATCTAATTTTATTATCTTATTTTTCTATAGAATATATAAATATATAAAATAATCAATTTCATGCTTATTTATATTTATTATCATAAATTTTTTATCAATAATAAATTCTTAGTAATTTGATACTTTATGAAATAATTATATTTATTATCATAAAAAATTTATCAACAATAAATTGTTTAGTAATCCTATACTTTATGAGATATACTATTTTTGAACAGCTATAAAATTACGATATCTACTTAAAAGTATGATATTTTATATTAGTAGAATACATTATAATATATATATAACAACTATTTTGTAAATGAAAAATTTAAAAGTTTTAAATTTAACATATCTATTTCCATCATTTTATATGTTTTTAGCTACTTTAACATATTATTCTACCCAACATTTATGATATAATAACTTAGTTTACATTTTATAAAAGAAACATATACTTTTTTATAAATAAATATATCTATTAACAAATTTTATTTATTATAATAAAATAAGATAATAAGTATATTATTCATTATATATTAATAGAGATGAATTATTTATGTCTCCATATATTTTAAAAAAATATTAATAATGGTGGTTATATTAAAAAAAATATAATAGTAGGTAGTTAGATGTATTGTATTGATGATTTGTGTAGTTAATTTTACCATTTCAATAGTCTATTTTATTTTTTTAATTTAAAAATATAATTAATTAAAAGAAAAAAAAAATCTCTTTAGGTACTATTGTTATAGATTCTATTAAAATTATGTTATAATAAAAAAGTTAATAATAAAGAATCAAATATTTTAAATAATAATTATAGTTAATTATATCGGGCACTTATTTTTTTCTGCTATTTGTTATTTTGTTATTTTTTTTCTTTTTTCTGTTGTATTTAATTTTTATTTTTTACATTTAACTTCAAATATTAGTAGGAGTAAAATAAAAAATAATTTATTGGCGTAAAGTAATACATTTCTATTACATATTATTATAAATTATTAAAATTAAGAAATAAATAAATAAGCAATACTTCTGAAAAAGATAAACAACACTATCCCCAACCCAATTAGTTGAGGGCGAAAAGAAATTGTGAATTAATATGTTCGAAAAATAGTAAATTCTCTTACAATAAAAAAACAATTATATATTTCTAAAAATTGGGGTTTACACATGTGCCCTTAACGAACAGCCAGCCATCACCGTCTTTGCGAAAGATATTTGTGTGCCGACGACGTCCTCAAACCGACACCAGCCGGTCGCCACGTGTCCCATAACCGTGGCCGGCGCCGTATCCGCCATCCACGTTTCGAGCGCCCCACGTGCGACAGAGGCCCAAAGCAGCAAACGTGGCAAGGGTGGTCGCGGGGCCCACGGTGTTGGGATGATGTTTGGTGGGGGACTACGTGGCTGTCATCGCGTGGTGCAGGGTTAAAGTTGGAAGGCGAAAGTGCGGGCCCGGGCGACAAGAGTCCCTTTCCTCCAGATAAGGATGGGCCCTAGATGGAGATGGGCTTTTTGTGTTGTGGTCTGTGGAGGTGATGTCACCGCTCTCTGTGTGTGCGGTCCTTGTCGTGGGGGCCCCAGGCCCACGTGCTAGCCCACGTCCTGGTGCTCTCAGACGCGGTGGTAGGTTGTGAGCGGATGTTATTGTGATAGATAGACAGCGCTGACAACAACTCCTAATACTCCCTCTTCTCAAATATTATACAGTTTTTTTTCATTCTCATTTATTATCAAATAAAATAATAATAAAAAAAGACTGATAATACAAACAATATTTTCTAAAACAAGATATTATTACTTCTTAAAATGTCATAGATTATTACGTTACCAACCAAACAAACTCTCACTCTACTTGTTACTTTCATGACGAGGAAGAGTAACTTGTTCCTCTTTATGGCTTCTTTTGTTTGTGAACCTTGCAAGTAGAGAATGAAGATGAATTGTATCTTAACGGTGCAATGGTAGTTTGATGAGTAGTATGGTTCCTGTAGCTTGATTAAGAGAATTCATGCAGAGAAGTTTGTGAATCCGAAAAAAGTGCAAAGTGTTGCTCCATCCAATAATCAATGGAGTGTAATCCTTGAGATACATAATGAACCATTTGATGATTTGAGACACGCACACCTATGGGCTCACGAAAGGCCATTTTCTGATTAGTGATTACTCAAAAACTGGCTCCTCAAACTAAACCGGTTCCTGATTTTGTTGTTGAAGTGAAAATGTAGTGTTTGGATAGTCAAAGGGAATGTGCATGGATGGACACTAGCAAGCAAATCACACTTTATTACGTTGAGTGGCCACTATCTCAGGTCCTCCAAGATGGCTTCTCTGTAGAGGCAATTGGAAGTGACATTATTAGGTCATTATGAGAGAAATTAAAAGCCTCGCAATTGATGTTGAACTTTCAGGAATCGGTACATGCAACTCATTAAAAATGGACTGAGACTACTCTTCAACTCATTCCCAAAAGCACACCTCATTTTTGTCCTTTTAGAGTGTAAAATTCCATGTTGTAGAAAACCGTTATGGAGAAGCTATAAGTAGAATCAAACACTGTAAGTATTTTGGGGTCATCCAATGTTCGAAAAGAACCACATGAACTTAATTCTTAAAAAATTGGTCTTGAAAAAGAGAATTGTCACATCTTATATTCAACATTTTGATCATATTGCTAACGAGTAATACGTCTCTAACATAGGTTCTCAGTTAAAATCCATGTAATTAGCCTTCAAGATATAGGTGCACTGAAGCCAGTGAGTTGTCGCAGGAGGAACCATGCAATCAATTATACTCGTAGAATATGAAGGAAAATAATCCATGGACACACATAGGTCACCTACAGAGAATATGCTGATATAATGATTGGAAAAAAATAGATTAAGGGAAATAATAAGTTGTTTTATGTATTATTGTACAACTAAATTACACAATGATCAAATTGTTGCTGTTCGGGTCAAGTTTTCAAGAGTAAATGCCATGTTCTTTTTTACTTAAGAATCGCATGGAAGCAACATGTATGTGCAGGAAAGTTTAGTCACTAATTAAGATGATATTAAATACTAAGCATTTAGACAAAAAAATGATATTTTTTTTTATAATTTTATCATTGCAGCAATATCATATAACTAGTCATGATGACAAATAGGTTAGAATAAATTTTAGTATCGCATTGTGTCACAATTATTTTTTACAAGATTAATACGTGTTATGGATGATAAAACAATCCATTTATTTATAATCTATATATGACCATTTATAAGTGAATTTCTTTAATCTATCTATCACAAAATATAAAAAGAAAGTTATCAAATCAAATCCACTTATTTAATTTTATAAATAGTTAATGATTCATTTATTATTTATCATAATTTAATAAATTTTTAATCAATATTTAAGGGATAATAAAATTACTTCAACCAGTTTTTTCATAATTAAATCTTTCTTAAATTTACTCTTCTAAAAAAATTCAAAAATATTCTTTTATTTCTATTGCCAAAATTATTTTGAAACTAAACTTTTTCGAAATTTCATTTGGTTGAATTGCATATCCATCAATGAAAAAAAATGTTAATGGATAAATTGGACTTAATGATATTAAATGAGTAAGATTGGATTGAGTTTTAATGAATTCAAATAAATTAATAATTTTTTTATCTGATTCATTATAATATAAAATAAAATTTATTCAATCCATCAACTTTTTCACGATAAAAAAGTTAAGACTTGTATTTTGAAGTATAACATACAAATAAACATATTTATATATCAGATGAAATATAGTTAAAAAAAAGCTCAACATCGTATACAGTATCATCATAAAGCTTAACATTGGATAAATTATAATTAGAAAGCTTAATATAAGATTATACATCTCCAATAAATGAAGCACTTCATACTTAAACTGAACGTGTAGTTTGATAAAATAAAACTATCTCTTCTACTTGTCCTTCGACTAAAAAATATATCCTATTAACTACAATAACATAAAGAGACTATATTATCTTATCAAGAAAACCAATTAACAAAATGCATTAAATGAAATGTACAATGATGATTTTCTATATTTTCATTCCAGGAAGGTTATACACTTAATGCACAATGCATTAAACTTTTTGAAGTCTTCTTATGCATTCACAAGAAGAGGACCAAAACATATATCAACCATTTTAAAATGAAACATTATCTCAAACGGGAAAAAAAAATGTAGAACTCCTCTGTGAGTATCTTTCTAAAATGATTGAATATAACTTTCTTATTCATTTTTTTAAGAAGCTTCAATACGTAACGATATCTTGTCTATTTAGGATAGTGTTATGAGACGACTAGTACCAAAAGAATGCTGCAGAAGTTGCTTGGATAAACAAGTAAATACAATACATGAGTATTTGACCAAAAGTGGCTCATAAGAATACTTATTCTTGGATTTGAGATACACTAGAATTTGAATGTCCCCAAAAAATAAATATAGTATTAGCGATACTAAATTTATGTGTATCTTTCACTACTTGTTTTTCTTTTCCCAATTTTTTTTTCATTTTTTTAAACAAATCTTTGTAAATTAAATATATATATATATATATATATATATATATATATATATATATATATTTAAGAAAAAAAATTAAAACACAATTTAACTCTTTTTTCTTATTTTTTTTCTTTGAAAATTGTATTCTAAATTTTGCTCATATTTTATTTTTTATAATCTTTGATTTCTATTTTAAAAATATTCGTAAAATATTTCATTTTGAAAATTTATTCAAAGATTATTTGTTTTAAATAATAAAAAATAATCATTTATTTTTAAATAATAATTTTAAGTGAGAAGTTTTGGATTTATTTTCATATAAAATATGTAAATGTTGTATGATTAATGAGTTATATGATGATATTTTTCAACATCGACTAAGATAATCTTTTAAACTTTGACTAGAACTTGAATTAAATATCATCGCAAATTGATTTTTTTGAATTATTCAAATTATTTAATTTTAAATAATTTTTATTTTGTGATAATTAAAATATTTTATCTATCTAAATAAGACAATAAAAAATTAATAAATTTACATTATTTAAAAATATTTTAAAACTAATATAATTAAAATTTAATATATTTGTATTTCCTATAAGTTATGAAATTCTTATTAAAATGTTGAAAAAAATAGCTTAATCACTAAGAGAATAGGGGATAAAGATGGGAAACACAAGGAGGTTGGATGAATGAAATGAGCCCGCTTCACATTATCTTTATTGCTGTATGTTGACAATTTTGTATAAATAACTGCTTAAAAATTAATATAAAAGTTGTAAATAATTTTTAAATAAACATTGTTTGACAAAGATACTATGTAACAGTTACTTTATTGTATTTGTTTGTAAAGTTTTATAACATGGATATCTTATTTTATTGAGTCCGCATAAAACGTGAATCTTTATTTCATTCTGTAGTCTTGTCAATTTGTGCTGTAAATAAGATAGGTTAAAGGGTAATTAACAGATCTTATTAAATATTTTAATAATTATGGAAAATATTATATTTTTTATTTAATAATAAAAATCTTTCCTTATTTTTTGTAACAAATATTTTATTTTAATGCAATTTTTTTATTTTCCTCAATTAACCAATAAAATATTAACTTGCTTAGATTTAACTTGCACATTAAAAAAATAAAAAGTTGAACATTTATCATGTATGTATAAACGAAAAAGTCATATAGTATTTATTTTTATTTAATTTTTCTATTAAGTATATTCAAGTCTTTCATTTGTGTCAACATTGATGTAAGTAAAACTGAATTTAAATCTCTCAGACAAACTTTCAAATATACGTTTTGTTAAAATGAAAATAAAAAGTAATTGACTAATTAGTAGAGAAAATCTTATTAAAAGTGATTAAATAAATATATATTTTATGCAAGAAATAAATTAATTTGTGTACTAAAAGTATCCAAATAGAAAAACATTTTTAGTATGTGATATCCAAAATAAGAGCTTTTAAATAAGAAAATGTTACTAAAACATATTTTCTAACATACAATTCTTATTAGATTCTTTATTATTCTCTAAAAATCATATAGATTTAATAACAAAACATGTAGGTAATATTATTTTCTATTGTTAAGTTTTTCACTAACATATTTTTATTACACTTTTGGGTCAATTTGTTGGGTTCAGGGCTCGTTACTCTTGTTTTGGGCTTTAATTGAATTGGGTTTGAAAGGAGCCCAGTGAATCAATCACATGGCAAAAGTTTAACAAATTCTTCCTCCACTCCCATATCCTCTTCCTGCACTCCCATATAATTTTTTTATTCCATGGCTACCTTTCATGAAATTACATAAATACCGTTATCATTTTTTGAAATTGTGAACCGGATGGAGTTGCATCCGGTTCTCATTTTTTAAAAAAAATACAAACCGAAAGACCTCATCCGGTTCTCAACCCAGCAGATTGGAAAATCCTCAAATTTGCCGTCGACAGCCCCCAAATCCCAAATCAACTACTCTAATCATCAATATCACCTACTAATTGCTAATAAACATCACAAATTGGTTACCTAATGCTTCTATGAAGGATTAATTGAAAGATTTTGAATAACGAACGGAAGTCGCGAATGACTTACCTAAACCGGACGAAGGTTCTCTTAACCGGATGGTTAGCTAACGAAACGACTGAAGGAAGTATTTGGCTCACTAGCACAGCGGGGAGAGCTTTGGACGATGTTTATTAGCAATTAGTAGGTGATATTGATGATTAGAGTAGTTGATTTGGGATTTAGGGGGCTGTCAACGGCAAATTTGAGGATTTTTCGATCTGCTGGGTTGAGAACCGGATGAGGTCGTCCGGTTTGTATTTTTTTTGAAAATGAGAACGTTACTCTTGTTTCATTGTCAGGGCTCGTTACTCTTGTTTTGGGCTTTAATTGAATTGGGTTTGAAAGGAGCCCAGTGAATCAATCACATGGCAAAAGTTTAACAAATTCTTCCTCCACCCCCATACCCTCTTCTTGCACCCCCATATAATTTTTTTATTCCATGGCTACCTTTCATGAAATTACATAAATATATTTATCATTTTTTGAAATTGTGAACCGGATGGAGTTGCATCCAGTTCTCATTTTTTTAAAAAAATACAAACCGAAAGACCTCATCCGGTTCTCAACCCAGCAGATTGGAAAATCCTCAAATTTGTCGTCGACAGCCCCCAAATCCCAAATCAACTACTCTAATCATCAATATCACCTACTAATTGCTAATAAACATCACAAATTGGTTACCTAATGCTTCTATGAAGGATTAATTGAAAGATTTTGAATAACGAACGGAAGTCGCGAATGACTTACCTAAACCGGACGAAGGTTCTCTTAACCGGATGGTTAGCTAACGAAACGACTGAAGGAAGTATTTGGCTCACTAGCACAGCGGGGAGAGCTTTGGACGATGTTTATTAGCAATTAGTAGGTGATATTGATGATTAGAGTAGTTGATTTGGGATTTAGGGGGCTGTCAACGGCAAATTTGAGGATTTTTCGATCTGCTGGGTTGAGAACCGGATGAGGTCGTCCGGTTTGTATTTTTTTTGAAAATGAGAACCGGATGCAGCCCCCATCCGGTTCACAATTTCAAAAAACTGTAAACCGGATGGCCTAGTCATCCGGTTGGAAAGGGGAGGGGTTTTATTAAGATAGGGGTATTTATGTAATTTCATGAAGAGTAGCTATGGAATAAAAAATTATATGGGGGTGCAGGAAGAGGGTATGGGAGTGGAAGAAGAATTTGTCCAAAAGTTCCATAGCTTAATGATAATTTTTTTTTTCACAGCCTTTTTGTTATAATAAATTAGCATTGATATTCACGGTTGTATGAATAACTAAAGAATTTTTTTAGAACTAGAATTATCCTTGAATATTTGAATAAAATATACTTTTACACTTATATTTCTGTAAGTGGCAAACTATTTACAAATACTGAAATACATATATTCGAACTCATTACTAATATTTTGATTAAATAATTTGATTATTTCATATCTTAACTATAAAATATAATAAACAAACTATTTAACTAAAATTAAAGGGAACACAATAAATTAATTTAAAATTTATTTTTTTAAATAATCACATTAGCATTGCCTGTTAAAAGACATACCAAAGAATTATAATCGATAATTTTTTAATATATAATACATATTAATTTTTATTATAATACATATTATAATCATTAATTTTTTAATATGGAAGTGCAGAAAGAAAGCATGAAGGTGCATGATAATTATTATTTTTTTCAACTGTTTTTCTTATTATAATAAATTAGCGTTGATATCCACCGTGGAATGAATAACTAGTCTAAAGAATTTATTTAGAATTAAAATTATCCTTTGAATATTTGAATAAAATATATTTTTACACTCATATTTCTGGAAGTCGCAAACTATTCGCATACTCTATGAATAATGAAATACATATATTCAAACTCATTACTAATATTTTGATTAAATAAATTTATTATTTCATATCTTAATTATAAAATATAATAAACAAACTATTTTAACTAAAATTAAAGTGAACAGGATAAATTAATTTAAAATTTATCTGTTTAAATATAATCACACTCGCTGTTAAAAAAAATACGAATGATTATGATCGGTAATATAATGTTCATTTTTTTAATATATAATACACTATATTTAATTTAAATTTGCATGTATGGACCCATTAATTAGAAGAATACAAGCATGGATCAATTTCTTACTTACACATAATAAAATGTTAAACATTTTCAATTTCAAATAAATGTTATCCTCTATCATTATGAGATCTACTTAAAAAAACGATTAATTTTATAAATTTTAACCCCTTTTATAAGTTACTTTCTTTTAACAGAATAAAAAACTTAATTAACATAATTTTGTTTTTAATATTTGGTGTGAATATATGATGTTTAACCATTATGCCTTTTCTTTGAGTTGTATGTTAATTTATATATACATGTTATATTTTTAACACTTGTTCATCTAAATATCCAACTTTATTTATTTGCTTATTAATTTACATATTTATTATAAATCATTTAAATTAATATTATTAAGCTATTTATTTGGAATCAGTATTTGATAGTTCAATCGTCACTCAAAATCTCTATATTTCATGAGCACATAAAGTGGGAATATGAATATACTTGAATTGAGAATGATGGAAAATAATTTAAGTAAATATACAATGTTGAAAAGTATTAATTATCATAAATTAAATTAGAGACACAAATCATGATGTTGTAATGTAACCTTGCAATTTTAGAAAATATAAATTCTTCTATATACATCTTTTTGCTTACATAGCATAATTTTTTTTGATATTTCATGGCGGGTGCAACTTTAGCTCCTCTCATTTCATCATTTCATAACACAAAATCCCAACTTATAATAGATGAAACTTCATCTGAAAATATTTAAAAGAACTGTGCTTTTGCTATTTTAAGTTAGTGACCTATCATTAACACTTGTTATACCCATTTAGGTTAACATGGAGCATGATGACAACATGGTAGTTTTGACCAAACCCCACATTGTATTAATAGATAAGGTTGGCAATCTTTCATTATGGTCTCCAAGGAAATAAAAGGGGTTATATCTTTCATTTTAAAATTTATTTTCTATTTTTATCTCATTAAAAGAAAAAGAGTTTCCAATATGAAATCTCAATTTTCAAGGTGGAGTCATTAAAGATTATTGAATCAATATAGTGAACCTACTATGATTTTATTAATCAGTTAAACATGATTGAATACAATTAGGGAAATAGAGCTGAAACATTGTGGTGAGAGTGCATATCACAACTAGTTTCAAAAATGGTTTTGATGCCCCTAGTTTATTGTATTAATGTTATATTATTTACGTGTACCATCTTATCATACTATTAATATTTCTATTAAGAATAATAGGGTGATCAAGTAAATAGTGTATCTTTAATATTTAATTTTTTGAAATATTTTTTTTTATTTTGTTTGAAGTATCTATTTGAAAGATCCTTTTTATTTATAGAAATGGTAGTAAACTTTTAAGTTGTTGGATAAACGAATTAGATGTTTATATTTATTAATCTTTTTAATCATAATAGAAGGTGTCATTATCTTAATTAACATTTTTACTAATTAATCATAACCTTAATAGATGTCTGTGCAAGCTTAAATCATGAGCTCGGTTTAATCAAGGAGGAGAAGTTAGCAATGTTTATGGTGTTTGATCACTCCACATGACAGTCTTCTACCAAGATCTCGGTTCTCAATCTTCTGCTAGAAAGCGAAGGTATTTGTAAAAGGTTCTCCAACACTCAAGTTAGTATTCGGTATTTGAAAAGTTTAGAGCTTGTTAAAAACGTATCTTTGATCAGATGGGGCCCTGGTATTTATAGACAACTGTATGGATTATTCATATTTAGCTTAGATTATCACGAACTTCTAACTTAATTCTAAACTACCGTAAATTTAAGATGATTACTTATTATTAATTAAGATTAGGATTGTTAATAATTTGTGGATACTCAACAAGTACTCAATGTAGTATCTTGGTATCATCTTGGTTTAAAACATTTAACCATATCAACCTAGAACATCTCAACCATGTCCACTTAGAACATATTGACTTAGAACATCTTAATAATGGATAATATAATTACTATTATAATTATCATCATCTATCTATAATGGATAAACTTGTTATTGATGTAAAGGTAGTTAGTATCATTAATTTACATAATATCATTATTTCCATTCGAATTATTAATGCTAATATTTCACTTATATCATAACATCCTAAAATTAGTTATCCCTCTACTATAATTTCAATAAAAAATCTCTACTAACATAATGTATTTAAAAATATAATTTAAATATATATAATATATATATATATATATATATATATATATATATAAGTATTTATAAAATAAAAGACAATATAAAGTTTTAATTGTTCTTTAGATGTTGTTTCTATACTTATCACTATATATAGTGCAATCATAACAGGTAGTTCTAAGCTCTAAGCACAACTAACACATATAAAAATAAGTTATTGAAATAAATTTTTAAAAATAAGATAATGTATATAAAAAAAAACAATTTTATTAACAATATGTAAACAATGACTAATGCCTTCTGAAAGATAGTATTAAGTATGTAACACAGAAATTAAAATACTACAAAAAAAACTGTTATTACTAACAGATAAAATTTTGTCGATAAAATATCATTATTACCAATTATTACCAATTTTTAACAATCATCACTACAATATTGTAAACCTATGCTCTGTAGATACTATAAATGTATTAGTAGACTATTAAGTTTGACAATTATTAATTATTTATACGTTTAATAATACAAATATAATAAGCATATCTATTTCATAAATTTATACAAAATTCCTATTTTATATATGGGTTGGAATCACAAAGAGTATAATTAGTATATCTTTTACATTTTTCTTTAGTCTCATAAAGATCTTGAACTTTCAAATATTCTTCTGTCTTAAACTCGGAAAAACAAATTAATATGACATCACTAAAAAAAGTCTAAGTAAAAGCAACAACATAAATACAATACTGAAATATTTTTATATTACAAATTTTAGAACAGTCTAATTTCAAAAGAATACACGAATCGTAAATTGTATTAAAAAATAGATAATACATTTATTCTTACCTTCTATTCTTACGTTCTATTTCAATTTTTAAATTTTACAAGGACCCTAAATTTTTTTCATTCACTTCATTTTCAAACTTACAAAAACATATTAATACAAACACCAACAAAAGTCCTAGTAGAGACAATAACAGCATTCATATATTAATAATAATTTTTTAAAACGAAATAAACCTATATTAAAAAATTAAAAGAACTATCCAATTTAAAAAGGACGAAAGGAATACAAATTTTATTAAAAAACAATTAATTTATTAACTTTTTCATTTTGCTTTATTCTTACTAAAATTCTAAAATCTTATATATTTCTTAATCTCAAATTCACAAAATCAAATTAATATAATATTATCACAAAAGTTAAAATAAAGACAAAATATTATAAATACATTGATGATATATACTAAAACAAATAAGATAAATTTAAAATCATCCAATCTAAAAAAAATAGGAATCACAGATTATATTAAAAAATAATTATTAAATTTATTTTTACCTTCTATTAACAAAATAAACATGGTAAAAGTTTAGTAATCATATACTGTCTTTTCGGAAAGTTAACACATTAGCATATAAATGAATATAACACTATACAAATCTCAGTACAACAAAATAGACTTATATCAACCTATACATAGTGAAAATTTGAGGACTGCGAAAGGGTCAAGAGTTTGGGCGCAAGTCAACAAAATAAAAATGGGTTATAAGATAAAATGAACACTCTAATGAAAAAATAACCTACAATTGGAACATCTTTTACAAAATAAATATGGTAATAGAGGAATATATTGTTTCTTAGTTTTATTTAGAATATAGAGAAATTAAACTTGTTATGATGTTGAAACAGTTGACTTTTCCCAACCCAAAAAAAGGAAGAATAAGGTGAACACCAATTATCTATAAAATTTTGTAGCCAATTCAAACAAGACCATAGGAAAATCGAATAAAAATTGTTCAGAAAGTAACATATCCTGTTCCTTTACTCAGTCACACAACTCGAACTATGAGTCGTAAGCGAGACAGGCACTATTTTTACCGCCACGACGCCTCCGCCGCCAAGCGCCGCCGCCCCTTACCAGAGCCCGTGGAGGAGGAGAGACCGACGAGGCCTGCGCTGCCTTCCGCGGTGGTCGTGATGGGCCTCCCTCAAGACTGCTCCGTCCTCGATCTCAAGTCTCGCTTCGAGATCTACGGCGCCATCTCCCGCATCCGCATCGACCGCGACGCCGTCGGCTACATTACATACCGGTCAAAGGACTCCGCCGAAGCCGCCATAGCCGCCGGTGTTGACCCCTCCTTCGGAATCACCGTTAGTTCCAAAAAGGTGCTTCCTTTTACCCTTTCGTCACTTAGGGTTTCTGAGTTTCCTGTTTTTTTATTATGATTCGTGAATGTTTAGGGTTTTGTCTGAAGTGTTTAGTACGAGAAAACTGAACGCATTTGAGGAATTCAGCTTAGTTGTTTGTAACTGGATTAAGAAAAATGGGAGCTTTGAATTTGAATGAGAAGGCTCTGAACAAATTTGACGAATTTTCCACCCAGCTGTTTACAATTTTGGTTAAAGTTTGAACCTTTAAGTCTGTGTCTGGATCAACGTGTTTTAATTAGAATTGATTTGGAAGTGAAGTGGGTTTACCCTTTCATCCGATACAAAAGCTATTAAACTGCCATAGTTCATAATCGATTACGAACACGAAATCATATTTAGAAATTTTCAACAATACAGTTTCTATGTTTGGATAAAAGTTGAAAACATGCTTTTTGAGAACCACAATATACATTCCCAAATTCTAAAGCACAATGGAGAAGGAAGAATGTGTTGCTATTAGGCCATGAGGAACCTAATTTGTGCTCAATTTCGCTGATTGTTTTCATACATGGAATCTGCTTGGATGAATTTTTCTAGAAGCACTTTGAGGAGAAAATAGTAAGAAAAATTGAAATTAGTTTCTGTATGAATAGATTTATGAAGGGAGATTTGAATGAGGTTGTTGTGTATAACAGGTTCAAGTGTTGTGGGCAACAGACCCTCTAGCCATGTGGAGGGAAGGAGTTGGTAATAGCAAGGATAAAGGGAATATGTCAAAGCTTGTGCGTGCTGAGGCACCATTGAGCAAGCATGGAAGAGGTAATAGACTTGCTTCAGCAGCTATAGGGAACACTAAACGTGGTGAGAACAGCTCAGGTAGTAGCTCAGTTTTAGAAGTGCCTTTCAAGGGCAGAGAAATTGTTGCTTATGATGATATCCTCTAACTATCAAAAATCTGTACTTTTAGAGTCATATCATTTTCTGTATCAGTAATTTGAATTTGGCATTTAGATCCTTCTTGTTTTGTTGTTAAGTATGTTCTGAGTTGGTGAGCTACCTTAGGAATTGAGTGTGAAGCACACATGGTAAATGTAATGTAAATAGTTGGTTTTACACAGTGATGTGTTATGTTATCTCTTCAATTATTTATTTGAAAGTTTGAAATTGTTCATTTATGATTTGCTCAAATCAGAAAACCTTTTATTTGAGTAAACTCTTAAATTAGCTGCTGTGACTCTGAATATCTAATGTTTTAGTTTGTTCTGACAGTCAAGAAAAACTAAAACGAATGAACTGAAGAAAAACCAATAATATATGATTTTTAAAATATCTAAAACTGAAATGCTCCATTTGTATAATTTTGAAGACTCTTTCATAGGTTTACTGATTATTGTCATTTTTCTTCAATTCATTTGACTCTATGGTTTTGCTTTCATGACCAACTCAGACATTCATTACAAGTTTGAGGGCTTGGGTTATAAAGAAAGAATTAAATCTTTAATGTAAAATGTAAAATTATATTGGAACTAATTAAAATGCAAATTTCAATTATGTTTGATAATTTAAGATTAATTAAGTTATTATCATATAACAAACGATTAAATTTTAATTTGTTCAATGATCAAATTTAATGCTTTGAGAATAACAAATTATCAATAGAAACTGAATGAACTAAACTGTACGACAAAAAAAAGATCAAATTTAGATTTTAAACAAAAAAAAACTTAAATTATAAGAATGTAAAATATATTTAAATCTATTTTAAAATTAAGATGTAATTAGCGATTTAGTCTTTCATCTTTTCAGGTAGAGTTAGTTTGATTTCTTATATTTTAAAAGTTCAAGAAGATATGATATATTTTTAAGATGAATCTTAACTGTTTTTGTAAATTTATAGTTAACTCTATAAATAATTAAAATAACGTGGTCGCAAAACAATATTTCTTTATGAAATATTTTATTTCATATAATAACAACTTTTAACTGATATTATAATTGGAAAAAAGAAAACTCGCCACCTTATAACCCTTAAGTTACTATTATTTTTATTTTTTTTTTAACTCAAGATTTGAATTAGTTTGTAGTTTCTCTTTTTCACTTTTTTAATATCCATTAAAAAGAAGTGTTGAGAGAGGGAGGGTCTTTAAATTTTTAATTAATTTAAAAAAATGAAAAGAACAAATTAAATATTAATATTTTGAGATGAAAGATCAAAATTAAAGGCACAAACAAGAGTGTGATTGGTGGGATAACAGTGCGATTGTGAAGACAGTGCAGAGACATAAAGCAGCGATGGAAGAATCCGAAAAAACAGAGAAAAAGGATGAAAAATCAGAACAACTTGTGTGGAGTTGGGGTGCTGGTACCGAGGGTCAGTTGGGAACGAAGATTCTTCAGGATGAGCTCTTCCCTCAACTCCTTCACCAACCCTCTCTCTCTTCTATCTCTTCCCTTGCATGTGGCGGCGCACACGTCATTGCCTTGACCTCTGGTATTCCTCCGTCTTTTCTCTTCTAATTTGCAATTTTTCTATATGTTGATATCATGTTAAACTAATGATGATGATAATCTGTAGCTGGGAAGGTGCTTTCATGGGGTAGGGGAAATTCTGGGCAACTAGGCCATGGGGAGGTTCTGAGTAACGCTTTGTTTCCCAAGGCTGTAACGTCATTGGATGGCTACTTCATAACCCATGTCGCTGCTGGGTGGAGCCACTCAGGTTTTGTTTCAGGTTTGTTCTGTTCTGGCTGTATCTTAACTGTTTTTGTGAAAGTTGAGGTTACTTGGTTTTCTGTTGAAAGTGGTTTTTTTTCCTTTTGATTTGGTCTTCTTGGTTGGTTTTCAGATAGTGGGTGTGTCTTCACTTGTGGGGATGGCACGTTTGGTCAACTGGGTCATGGCGATTATGCCTCACAGTGTTCTCCTGTCAAATTGTCATGCTTTGTTGATCAGCGTGTTGTGCAGGTTGCATGTGGAATGCGTCATTCCCTTGTCTTGTTGGAAGGTATTGGATTGGTTTTAGTTGGTGCCTAGAATGTGTGTCTCTCACTTAGTATTTGCATGTTACTCCTTTATTTAGCAAAGCGTGTTGTGATGCAGATAGTATAGGAATTCAAGTTTATGGATTTGGCTCTGGGAAGCGTGGTCAGTTGGGTGTCAGCAATGATAAGGTTAAATCTGTTAATGTTCCAAGAGTTGTTAGTGGCTTTGAAGGTGTTGAAATCTTTGGAATTGCTGCAAATGGAGATCATAGTGCAGCAGTATCTGGTAAGACCACCACTTTCCTCTTCATGATATCCGTGGCACTATATTGTTCTCTAAATGGTTCCAATATCTTCAGTTGATGGGCAAGTTTATACCTGGGGAAGAGGCTTTAAGGGCTTTGAAGATGCTCAGGTTCCTCATTGCTTAAGCTCTTCATTGAAATTTATCAAAGTTGCTCTGGGATGGAACCATGCTTTACTAATGAGTGGTATTGACACTACATACCCAACAAATTTTATGATTTCCACATTTCTATCAATTACCTATTTAATAAGTGCATTTTGTTGTCAATTTCTTTTGCATAGGTGAGGGAGAGGTTTATATGCTAGGTGGAAACCACCTTGGGGTGCTTAGTAATCTTCAGAACATAAGCCCCCCGTCCAGGCATTTACCTGGTAATGCATTTGAGTTAACGTTGAACAATAAAAGACATCATAACTTACACACTTTCTTGTTGCATACATCTCTAATAATTGAGAATGTAACTTATTGCCATCGAGTTCCATATTACTAGATTTAACCTATCGATTTGAGGTCATCATCATACATAACCTTTGCCACTCTGCTGATAATTCTTTTATATTAGTTAAATGCAAAACAAGTATTGTAAACTGACTGTATATTTTGTAAAGTTCTCAATGGATTCTGGCGATCAAAGAGTCATCCAATGCGTAGAATTATTAGATCATGACACTGCATAAATTCATTGGGGGTTGAGAAAAATGCGAATTTGTGTCATGGAGAATGTTTATACAGCATTACTTTACTCTTGTATTTATATTATGCCTTGTTTATTGCGTAATATTTGGTAGATTTAAGAGAAGTCAATTTGGAGAAAGTCCCTGGCCTTGATGGGATGAAGATTACTGATATTGCCACCGGATCCGAGCATTCTGTCATTGTCACAGGCAAGATTGTACTCTTTTCGTTCTTGAGGAGTTTCGAATCACATAAAAAGTACTAACTTCTTTACTTCCTATTTTCAGATAATGTAGAAATAAGGACATGGGGCTGGGGTGAGCACGGTCAACTTGGTTTAGGGGATACTTGCGACCAAATCAGTCCTGTTACAGTAAGTCTAGGTTATGATCTGAATGAAGCTGAATCCATTAAAGTTTTCTGTGGAAGTGGGTTCACGTTTGCTGTAACCATACCCTAAATTCTCCTCAAACTCGATCAAACAGTAATTTATATGCATGCTTAAAGAAGTTACATTACCATCAGCTTGGCCTTGTTCTGAACTTCCAGTGACAGTAATAGAAATGGTACATTCCAAGAATGCCTTCTGCTTAAATATTATTTTGGAAAACCTTGAAGGGAAGTGAATATGTGTGATCCTCTTGTCAACCACACAAAAAATAGATGATAGATGTTAAAGTTTTTCCAATTTATGGACTTTGCTAAAACTCATTTTTAGTCCATTTTAAATACCTGATATTCTCCCAACAGAAAGTGAAAGGAGTTATTTCGGCTTCTTATTATATATTCGAATTGACTGGGACTTTGGAATGTCAAATATGGTTTCTTCCATCGTCACTGCTCATCAATTGAAGAAGCATAAGTAAAGAAAAGAAAAATATCTACTAGATCTCGATCTCAAAGCATTAATTTCTAGAACTGTAAAAATATGCTACATTGAACCATTTCTCATCTTTTACAATTGATCAGGAAGTATGCCAAGAACAACATTCAAAACAGTAAAGGTGGCTATGTAACCTTATTACCAACATGTACTCGTACTGATACGATGAGGCACCACTCCCACAATTATATGAACATGTTAAAAATGATTGAATGGGATTAGTTGGTATCAATCAAGATATCTACATCTAAAAGTAGTACATGGACTAAGTAAAAGAATCAATGAACTTCTCACCGAATATTTTGTACAAAAGCGAAAAAATGGGGTGAAGAATGGTAACTAACCTAGAGCATGTCATCCTCCTGTGTCCTACAGATATTATATCATGCTAACTTTCTCATGCATCAATCAGTAACGATAAGAAGATTATTCTCATAGCCATCGCTGTTAACAATAGGACGCAAAGGATCAATTTTCCATTCTCCATCTACAATGAACTTCATCTGCAACAGAAAAGCAAGTAATTAAGATATGCCTGTACGTGTATCTCATTGGACACAACATCAATAGGTTAAGTCATTAGCAGATAATAATATACAACTAACCTCATATCTTCCAGGATACAGCTGCAAGGTCACAGAAAACATACCACTGCTTAACCTCTCCATTTTTCTCTGCAATATAATTACTATCAATTAAAGATTTTATGCATTTAAGTCAAGTGCGCTCAATAAAGTAATCTGAAAAGCACCAGGACAATCTATATACACAAAAATATAGGTATGCTTAAGTATGCACTCGATCATTCCGAATCAGAACTGATTTTGCAAAATAAATAGACAATAAGGAAAGCAATTTAATTTTTAATTTTATCAATCAACCGCAAACAATTGACCTAGGAAAGCAAATAGTGGTTTATCAATCCATAACCCATGTTAAATGCGCAAATCCTTAAGTGATAACAAGCTCGTCTGTGAACACTGATCTACTAGACAAGCACAAAATGGAATAAACCCTTTTTGAGAAGGTGAGAACCATGATATGCATCTAGAGAAAGATGGCATTATGAATAGTTTAATTACACTTATTTAACCAATGATATTTTGTAATACAGTATGGTTGAGTTATTCGTAAATCAGTTTTTTGATATAAAACACTGGAAATGATTTTTTTTGTTATTTTTTTAAACACTAAAACATGTTCTTTTAGTTAAAAAAACATTTTTCAGGAAAATGTACAAGCATGCAGGCTGTAATATCTACAAAACAAGTATAACGTTTTTTAACAGGTGCAATTTAAAAAAAAAATACCAAAATAGACAGATTTTGAAAAAGTCGTGTCCACGCACCCTTTACACGATTGAAGTTGTTACTTTCATATTTTTAATTTTACAATTAATATTTTCATATAAAAAAATTTATACTAAAATATCAAACATCCTTTTTTAAATAATACACTACATTACAAGAAATAATCTCTTTCAAAAGTCAAGTATTGGTCAACAAGACATTGGAATTGTGTCAACAAGAAATGACTAAAAAAAAAAAAACTTGATAACATCAATCAAAGTTATGGTGGTTAAACACGACTTTTTTGTTATACTAAAATTGTGTCAAGTTAGTATGACTTTACTTTCATAAATTTAAACTCATGTCGCGTATGCACGACTTCTAATATGACTTTACTTTCACAAATTTAAACTCATGTCACAACGTATGCGCACGACTTCTTCACAATGAAGTCATGTCAAGGTGACATAATTTACCTATTATAAATTTTTTAGAATCTGTCTATTTCAGTAAATTTTCTAAAATTGCCACCAATTCCGTGAAGAAAACCCAATCATAAAGTTCTTGGAAAGAGATTAGACCTTGTTGGACCAACCATCAAAGGATCCTGTTAAAAATACTTCTGAAGCATAGTTTGGCCAAACTATACAAGTAGTCTTCAGCATTTGAAAAGCTTTTTGAGCCTTACCAATCTTCTTCTGCTTTTCTTCGACTGCCTTATGAGCATCCCTGGGAGCAAAGGATGTAAATTGTTAAGATGTTATTTATCTATCTATATATATGACACATTAATTGAATGGTGTCTGAGGGATACATTATTGCCAATGACATCTTTCCTTCTAACACCGCCAACTTAGCCTGTATAGAACGCAATTTGTCCTGAGCATTCATGATCTCATTTTCCTGAAATTCCCAAGCATCGGAAAGCTTTTCCAGATCATCAGAAGAGCTCTTATGGACCTATCGAAGAATATGCAGCATGCAGATCAGGACTAGTTTAGGATCCCAAGGAGAGGCCTTCATAATAACATTTGCAGTAAATTGAGAGCAGTGTCAGCAAGTTTAAGACATTGAACAGTTATTACGAGATTTAATTGGCGTAGTGTTGGAGTAGCTACTAGCTACCACATATTTAGATCTGTTTACTGCAAAGAAACTAAAAGAACTCCTTGCTAACAGCAGTCAAACCACACAGCCACACAGCATATATCTGTCTAAGTCCGTACTAAGAGCAGAGATAAAGAGAGATGCCCAAAAAAGAAAAGGTTTCGGATAAAAGCGACAATTAAATTTCTTTAATGACAGATATTGGATAGATTTAATGCAAAATTTTAGATCCAGTATTGGATATACATACACTTACCATCTGCTTTGCAATTTTATCTGAGCTAGACCTCAACGAGTGAAGTGTAGAAGATAGCTCGGATTCCAGATTATGGATACGGGATTTAATGTCATTGTGCTTTGCATTTCCATCAAGAGAATATAATCCTGTTTCATTGTTTAAAAGTTCAGACGAAAACTCCCTTCTGATGAGGATATCAGGTTGTCCTGAAGTATCACTCATGCCTCCTTTCTGAGTTTCAGTGGGAACAATTTCAGCATCTGCTATGTCATGATTACAAAGATATCAGTTGATCCCCACTACAAGAATAAGATATGATCTGAAAATGTAACGATACCTTCAAAATCTGCATCTGGAAAACCATCTCTCTGAACAATCCAACTCCTCCACATCTCTGGCTTAAGTGAGTTTTTTGAATTTTCAGTACCTAATTGTGATCCGTTCTGATCATGTTTGATCTGAGAACCACTGGAATGACTGCTTGTGGGGCTCAATGAGGATGCTCTGCTACTATTTTCAGGGCCAGCATCTATCTATACAACAGAGGAGATACAAAAGAAATATTTTAAAATTCCAACATTGTGAGGGGCGTAAAAACTGTAATATTTCAAAAACTGAATCTCTCAGCTTCAGGGTGCAACAGTTCATTCACATGTTCATTGACCTGTAAAACTATACCTTCATTAGCTTTAACTGATAGGAAGAAGTATATAGTATTAGAAACATCGGAAATGTGGATGTTAAATAGAAATTTTCATTATTCAAATGTACCTGAACTTCGAAATATGTAATATTTTTTTAATATTTTAGCATATGATGTATGTAGTACTGGAAAACTAAAGAACAACCAAGAGCATTTGAAGGGGAGAAAAATTGCTTACTGCATCCATAGTCGTTCTATGATCACATTCATCTCTGTCTTCATTAATTTTAGAAGAAATACCATCTAAGTCAAGTCCAAAAGACCTACTTCTTTGTTTCTCCAATCGATTCAATATACCGGCAATGCCAGATTCATTGTAAGCTTCAATTTCTCTGTAGACCAGAAAGTATCACTCAGGACACTGCTTGTCATTTGAGGTTACATCGAATTCATCTATTTGACAACAGGAACAATACAACGGAAGGAAAAAAAAAAGTGGATACTTATAAATTAGCTCATTCTTGCTAAATTAAGCAACAATAGCCAAGCCTTTTCCCACTAGGTGTGGCCAGCCTCACTGATTACACCACACCATAATGTCCTATCATAACTCATATCTCCTGATAAACTACTGTCCTCTAAATCTCACATAATCGTTTTTCTGTAGCTTTATTTGGTCTACTCGACCTCTAGCAATTGGGATTTACTCTCCTCAATTGCCACTGGGGTTTCAACAGATTTTCTCCACACATGCTTATACCACCTAAGACAAAGTCGTTACCCTCTTCCCCATAATAGGTTCCACTGCCACCACAAGTTTCTCTCGGATGCATCCTAATCCTATCTTGTCTAGTATGTCCTCTCATCCCACGCAACATTCTCATTCTACTATATGTATTTCATTCTCTTGTTGGTTTTGTACCACCTAACATTCAATTCCAAAATCTTATAACTATGCAGTACATTTACCCCTTAAACTTCACCTATATTTTTCTGCCACAAACACCCAAGTCACTCCTCCATTTCATCCAACCTACAAGAATCTTGCTGCCATATTCAAGACTCCAAGGCCCATATGCGGCCTTCAAACCTTCCACACACACTTAGGTACAGTTTACCGCAAGAAAATTCCAAATATGCACAAACGCGGGAAAGTGGGAAACAGGGTACCAAAAAAAGCAAGAGACAAAAAAAGAGACGCATCATCATAACAAAATTCTCACACTGAATCATCTGTTCGGGAAGAAGAGGAATGTGAAGAAACCCCAGAAGCCCGAGTCGCATTACGGTCAATTCCATAGCTACTATTATCTTCAAGACCGCCAATTCCACTGTACCCGCCGTTCGATTCCCATCCAAACGCAAGCCACCCTCCCTCATTGACAATAGCGTTAACCAAATCCGCCCTCCCTGCAGCAACCAACTCTTCCTTGGTGGGAAACGCTTCGGGCTTATCAGAACTCTGCATAAACTCCAGAATCTCGGATTCAAGAGAGGAAAACTCTCCGTCCCAATCTTTACACCGCCGCAAGAACCCAGTGCAGGACCAGCATAAACCCTTGTAGCAGGCCCCCCTCCAAGAATAATGGAGAACCGAACCGGGTTCGACCTCGAACCGGCGCGCCCGCGCAGTCGAGCCGGGGAAGTGGAGCGGGGCAACGAGGGAAGGGGTCAAGTGAGGCGAGAGCAGCGAAGGGGAGGGTGCGGTGAGGAAGTGCATGGTTGGAGCATTTCGTCGAACAGTTACTATGCGACAGAGAGAGAAAGAGTGGTGCGCGCGAGATGAGAATAGAAGAAACCAAAAAAGGTACTAAAGAGTGAATCAGCTAAGGAAGCAACGAACAATGCCTCTAGTGTGGAAGGAAAAAGAAGATACTACTTTTGTGTTTTCATGATTAGAATCAAATCAGATATTATCTATTATCTTATACACCTTGTAATTACGCACATGGCTGATTCAATGAAGAACTGAGAAAGATACTAGACGAAATGGATAGTGTGTTGGTGGCATTTAATTTGTTTCGACGTTGCAACCACGCCAAAAACCCTTAAAAATGCAATTATGTTCAAACTTACCATTTCACTACCTTTTCTACTTTATTTTCATTAAAATTGAAAGTTCATGTTTAACTGGTAAAAGACAAAAAAAGTTATACTTCCAAACATCAAATTAATGCATTGTTTTCTCCAAGTTGAGTAAAGGAACTTTATAGTGCTTTTAGTTTTATCATGAGATAGTGTAAACTTGATTTAAAATAGTAATGGTGGCTAATTTTAAAGTATGAATTATATTTAATCTTATTTAAAGTTTTAGACTAGATTTTAGTTGACGAATTGTTTTATGAAGAAATAAGAGGGTGAGAGTTCTTCTTCATTTTCATTTTCTATACAACTCTCTTTCGGTTCTTTTTTTAATTTCTTTTATTCTTCTTTATTTCATTCTTTATTTATTGTTTTTAGTAACAATTTTTGTTTAAGATGATAGTTCCTGATTTTAATTAGGATTCATTTTCTTTGTGTTCTTCTTTTTCTTTTTCCGTACTTATTTTAATTTTATATTTTATTGTTTTGATTTATAATTATTTTATTTTGATTTTATTTAGTTAGAGTGAAAATTGACGATTAACGATTCTTGATTTGTTTTAGAGTTATTTCTTTTTATTTCTCGTATATTGTTCTATCTGTCCTTGATTATTTTATGTTTTTTTTCTTTATTTTATTTTTTTTTAACTAAAGTATGTCTTATTTATCCAATTTTGATTTTATAATTTATACTACAATTCTTGTGAAGATGTATGAATTCCTTCATGAGTCTTGTCCAATTTCATTTTACACTTGTCAATTTCTAAATTTCAGATTTTAAATTTGTACTCATAAGAATATTGGTCATATGGGATTTTCTTATTCAAAAAAATTTGATATAATTTTCTTTGCAAATAAGTGTGAATTGAAATTAGGGAGGTTTACTAAGATAAGTCACTCTATAATTTCTTTTTTTTTTCTTTAGATGATAACTGTAATGATATTATTTTAGTTCATCTTGTTTCTGCATATTTTTAGAGTTTATTCTTATTTTTATTCCTAAATTTGTTTTCAGATTATGGTCTTAGTTTAGAAAGTATCACACTCTTTTAAATTATTAACTTGTTTAGGAATGGAATTCCTTCAATGAAATCAATAAACTTGTATTTTCTTAGATTTGACTTAAGTTGATAGTATGCTACACTAACAAAAGTTTTATTTTGAAAACCATAGAAAATTAAATTATTTATTATTAAACGAATCTCGATAATTCTCTTTAGGACATAAAACATAAATTTAAAGTGTAATAAATAGAAATTCTAATGGTCTCCAAAACAAATGACAAGATGTTATAAGAGATAAAGAAAACTAATTTAAAAAAAATATAGTAAGATGAAATATCTAATGTTTTAACTAAAATAATTTGTCTTTCTTAACAAGAACACTTTTTCTTTTAACTTGTTATGCCACTTTGTATGTAATTTGGTAGAATAGTTGTCCTTTATTTCACTTACTATGTGAATCAAGTTTACATTCATGCTTAAGTTCATCTTTTGGAGCTTAAGTTCATCCTTTGGATGATAAGTTGTGCCACCATTTTAAATTGAAATTTTAATTGTTGAAAACTCATTGTATGTTTTATTATATCCTAGATTACTTGAAATAATATATGAACTCTAAAAAAAGAGACTTGAATAAAACATTTCAAACGACTTTGTAAAACTTTTATGAAATATATATATATATATATATATATATATATATATATATATATATATATATATATATATATATATATATATATAAACGATCTAATACACTAGATCATTCGTTCAAAAGAATATTTTAATTAACTTTTTTTGTAAAATCATGGATAAAAAAATAATAATATAGATTTGTAAGAAAAATAACGATAAACACTTATTTTTTTATTAACTCACTCAAGTTGTGCTATATATATTTTTTCTTTAAAAAATTCTTAAAGAATCCACTATAATAAAATAGTTACATAAATATTTTTATTATCATTATGAGTATACCAAGACATTCTTAATTATTCCTTTATCTCTTTTGAAATAAAGAATATAGAATATGAATATTTTTTAACACAAATCACTTTTTAATTTTATAAATATTAGAAAATTATAACTTTTAGCTAAAGGTTGTTTGATTGTAAAGAATAACTTCTGTAAGAATTATAATTTTTTTATAAGATAACTTCACGATAATAAAGAATTTATAAATAAGTTTTTTATGTTTCTAACACTAAAAAAAAGTATACAATTCTGTTTAATCAGATACGAACACTGCATACAAAAATTATGTTAACGATTACTTATTTTGTATGGAAAATTTTTTCTATTTGTAAGTTTGTAAGATTATTATTTGTAGTTGGCGTGTGTGATCTTTACTAAATATGTCAAAGTTTTTTCAAAAATTAGTGACTTTAGACTCATATATCTTTTATACTATTGAACAAATATATTTAAAATTTATTATTAGGTGTATACTACTGTATTAAAAATCAACATAAGAAAATGTAAATCAACTTTACATGTTACATATAGCCTAGTTTGAACTTTGTAGCAATACTTTTTCATATATATATATATATATATAATGTATTTTCTAATATGTAATTAATTTAAAATTTTAAAATGTTGAAAATAAGATCAATTTAAAATTTACTCTCTTTATTTTTTTATTATAATTGTTAATTATTAACTTTTTCAATTTTACTTTTAATCTTTTTCTCGTTAATTAATTATAAATGTTTTATTATTGGTTAACTTTTATGTTTGTTCATTTATTTAATGTATATTTACTACAAGAATCTTAGTTTTGAGGGAATCTGTTTACCACAAATTTCGTTCCTTTATATATTAAGATTTAATGTATATTCTCAAAAATAGCTTTAATTTTGGGAGACGTTGTTGCTTATGATATATATATAGGGAATTAAGATTTTTTTTTTTTGGATAAATATAGTCACTTAAACTACAAGCAAAATGCTTTTCAATTGGTGCACCAGAAATGAATTATCACAATAAACTTGGAAAATTTTCACAACAATAACTAAAACTGTATGATAAACAAGACATGGAAACTGAAAACTGTAACAAAGTTCAGAAAAATCAAATCATTATTGGGGCCTTTTACAGAAGGAGAAACACCTTTAAATTGCCTTCCTGATCTTCATTTTTAGCTTTTTGGTAGGAAATAAAGGGCTTAAGCGGTAGAAATGGGCGAAGCTCCTCAAGAAAATTAGTTCAATTTTCTTGTTAAATATTAGCTTTAATTTTTTTTCATTTTTTTAATTATTAATTAGGTGTTCATGTCTATTTTTATATTTATTAATATATTTAATTACTTAATTTGTATTCACATAAAGTAATCTTAATTTTGAAGAGAATTTGTTTATCCCAAACTTCACTCCTTTTAACAGATTAAATATAATGAAATAGTTATCAAGATGTTATGGATTAAAGTAAAGCTAATTTCTCTTAAATAAGATCCCAAGTAACAAGTTTTTTTTTTAACAAATGTTGATTAATAAAGTTGGTGAATACTTTATATTAATAATAATATTGACGATCTAAAAAAATATACACAAATATGATTACATAAGATTGAGTAATTAAACTGCTTTTTAAATTTATATTTTCATACTTTACTTATATTCATCCTCATTGTATGTGTGTAATGAGAGTTATAGAGTCTTAAAAAAATAGTTTAACAGTTAAGATTAAAAATAAGGCCCCACTCTCATTAAAAAGTATTTATGAAAAAACGTTTTAATTTTTTAATTAATTCCAGAAAGACACTTATTACTATTTTAATAAAAAGTTTGACCATTAAAGGAGTTGGATTTAAAAAATTTAGATTGAATTGGTAGTGGATCCACATCTTTAAACAAATTAATACTTGACATCTTTAAACAAATTAATACTTAATATTATACATATACAAAGAGAAGGCATTGAGTCACTTTAAAATAGTTTTGATATTTGGATTATTTGAATGGACTAATTAATTTCTATTCTAATTAACCAATCTGAATAATTTATATTTATTTATTCATGAATTAAAGTTAATCTTTTACGTCCTATTTTTTCATTTTTTAAATTTTAAAAAAGATCAAGGTATATCAACCTAACTGAACTATAGTAACCCACTTAGGTTAACTGACTCTTAAAAACGAGTTTAACTCGATTCAATATCATTTGGTGACAAATTGAGGAGAAGTTAACCAGTATAGGGATTCTCTTCACTTGTACTCTTTGCACGTGAGAAAGTCAGAAGGCTAAATCAAGAACAAGTTATATAAGCTATGGGTAGGTTTAGTAAACAAGTACATGTTGTATAAGCAAGTAGACATGCTCTATGGCATGACTTTTTTATTTTTATTTTATTTTAAATATGGTTGGACCATCCAAATGCTCTATGTTGAATATTAGAGGTGATAAAATGGGTTTGGTCTATAGATAAGATTGGTGTTTTCAGTTTGTCTTCGGCCATCCACCTAATGTTAGATGGAAAGTAGGATGGCATGGGAAAACTGACATAGTAATCTGTTTTTTGTTTTTTTAATTAAAAATTAAAATAAAAAATTTAAAAGATTATTTTTTTATTATATTATTTGAAGGATGAAATATAAAATAAATTATTAATACTTATAAATTAAATTTCAATAATTAATTATAATAAAATAATAATTAGCTTAATTTATCCGATTAAAAACATTAATTAACTAATTCAAAATTAAGAGATAATTAAATTTTCTTTTAATATATATATATATATATATATATATATATATATATATATATATTTAT
>Ga0209489_101415_pt1 | contig 49268 bp, 17 predicted proteins | sample SiratrowhiteBW_FD_187527 | JGI IMG/M metagenome (GOLD analysis project Ga0209489, IMG submission 187527) | Root nodule microbial communities of legume samples collected from California, USA - Siratro white BW (SPAdes) (version 2) | ecosystem: Host-associated > Plants > Roots > Nodule | place... | reverse complement strand
TTCAAGCAATAGAAACCTAAAAACTTACAAAAAACATTCTTTTCTCCACCAAGAACGAAGAAGGATCATGTAAATGACATAAAAGAACAAACTTTACTTCAACAACAAACAGAAATCAAACCCTAAACGCAAAAACCTTTTCAGATCCAGAACAGAACAGTTAAACGACCAAAAAGACTTCATTTTCCATCAAAAACCAAATAAAAACCAAAACTTTACACGCAAATCATTTCACAAACAAAAAAAAACATCCTTTTGCATCAGCAATCACTTAAAACAGCAACCTTTACATGCTTTTCAAACATAAACGAAATAAAAAACCAACCTTTTGCTAAGACGCAGAGCGCAGAGACCTGTACAGTGCGAAGACCTTCACAGCACAGAGAAACCTTCTCAGACGATAGAGAGACAGTGAAGAAAGCGAGAGTGAGAGCACGAGAACGAAGAGGTTGAGAGCGACAGTGAGAGAACGAGAAGGGAGAGTTTGAGAGCAACAGTGAGAACACGAGAACGAACGAAGAAGCGGGAGACGAAGAAACGAAGAGCGCTGCAGAGTGAGAGAGTGCGACTGAGAGTGGGAACGAAGAAGTGGGAGAGCGCTGCAGAGTGAGAAGCGGGCTTTTAGAATTCTGAAAATGTCCCACTTTCCACGCTGGCATAAAATATTCATATTTTTTCCCACGTCAGCGGTGTCAACTGGAGGTATGCCACGTAGCAGTGTCAACCTAACATTGCTCTTTTTCTAATTCTCCTTTTGTTAACAATTGGGTTTTATTTTAGTTTTGCTATTCCTTTATAATATTTTATATTAAATTATTTGCTTTAAACATTACAGCTTTCACAATATTAAGTTTTTAATATTATACTTTAAAATTTTAATAATGATAGATTGTAGGTTTCTTTTTTTCTTCTATTACTTTTTAAATATTATTCTTGTTTACTTAATTATTTCACTCTTTACGTCATTTATTGTATTATTTTAACATTATATTTCAAAATACAACATCTATTGTAGTCCTCGAAAACATATATCTCTCTTATTTTTCTTTTCTCGCCCTCAAACATCTTTTAATGTTTTACCTTCATATATGATATTTTTTTAGAATTTGATCATACCTACAAGAAATCATTTCTATTTTATGATCAAATTTTAAAACATTAAGTTCTTGTTTATTCTTACGTTCACCACATAAATGCTTATTAAAGCTCTTGAGAGTGTCTTGATTAAAGACATAAGGCTTGTTGTTGTCACCTTCTATGTTTGAATGTTTTGGAGGATGAAAAATTATTCCAAGTTCTCAAAGGGTATTGGTATGCATAGGGCCATTGATACCATTCAAAAATTATGTTAGAATGTTAGGTAGGTCTTCTAATAAGCATATGAATAGTGATATATCTAACTTTACTCTTATGAAATATTTTGATGTCAACACTAGAGTTAGAAGGGTTAAGGATCCTATCCAGGTTGAATGGAATTGTTTTCAGTGAATACGGATGGAACCCTATCCAGGTTGAATGGAATTGTTTTCAGTGAATACGGATGGTGCTGCTAAGGACACTTATGGGCTTGTTGCTTCTGTTAGGATTTTATTTTTAGGGATAGTATGGGTGAATATGTTGGTGGCTTCTCTTCTTTGTGGGTGTGCAATCCTCCCTTTATGTTGTGTTTATAGATGTCATTCTTGTTATTGAGCATTTTATGTTGAGTTTATAAATGTCATTCTTACTATTGAGCATGTTGCTGAAGCTGGTTATAGATGTTTGTAGCTTGAGTCTGATTCTTCCTTAGTCTTTCTTGCCTTCTCTTCTGCTCAAGTCGTTCCCATGTCTATTCGGAGTAGATAGAAGAAATTTATGTCTCTTTGTAAGGATTTGAGTTTAAAGTTTCTCATATTTTTAGAAAGGGTAATCATTGTATTGATAAGCTTGCTTCCCTTTGACATCTCTAATAGGTTACTTTATAAGTGGTATGATAGGTTACCTCATAGTCTTATTTTGGATTTCTTTAATAATAGGTACAAATTCCCTATGTTTTGATTTGATTAGTTGGTTGTTGGGAGTTTTTTTGCATTTCTTGGCATGGGTTTTGGTCTAGTCCCCACATGTTTGTTTGTTTTCTCTTTTCCTTAATGTTATGTTTCATGTGATGATAAATGATTGTTGAAGCATGGGTGTGAGCTTAGTTGAGATATCATATTTCATAGTAATATCTAACATGAGTTTTATAGAAGGTAAGTTCCTATTTACTCTCTAGATTCTTTATGCTCTTATTTTTCTTATGTTTTTGTCATTAATCTTGGAGGACTCAGTAAATGATCCTCTCAACTTAGTTAAGCATATACTAAAACATTTTTTTATGTTTGGATACTTGCTTTAAGTCTCTAGTTTTACTACCTGGATTTGAGAATTTTCTTTGAAGATATGCATTGCATGTAAGGGAAGTTATTTATATTTTTTTATAGAACCTTAGGATAAATAATCTGGAAGTGAAGGTGATGTGGTCAAAATATCTTCAGTTTTATGTAGGGTTATGTGTTGTTGAACATGATTTTAATATTTGAGTTTGAGATGAGACTTTTATAGTTTGAATAAATTTAATTAGTTGTGGGTTCTCATTTTTGTGTTAGATTACAATATTTGAAAGTTATATTTGTTAAACTAATTTTGGTTAAAACTTTCAAAAGGTTTATTCTACTACATGAGGTTGATTTTATGATATTTTCATTCAACCAAATCAATTCTCATTCAAGTGAAAGTTGTACTGTAACTTAACCTTTGGTTTGGCCAAATTTTCCCTTAAGCTAGTCAAATCTAGCTCAAGCAAAAATATTTTGCTTAAGCGAACCAATTCTTACTCAAGCAAAAATAGCTCTACAACTCAACCTTCATTTCAACCCTATTTTATCTAAAGTGAAGAAATTTTTTTCCCAAGCCAAAATAGCACTTAAAATTAACCCTCTCTACCAAATTTTAGCTCAACCAAACATATTCTAGCCCAAGCTAAAATATTCTCACTCAAGCTAAAAAGAATCTCTTTTCTTTCTTTCTTTTCTTTTCTTTTCTTTTTGATGGATTAAATTGCTCATGAATGTTTATTTTAAATTTGAAATGAATATTTTGTTCAATATTTAATTGATTTTGTATTTTTTGTTTAAATGAGTTACATTGTATAACGATACTTACTAAGATTGATGAAATTTGAATCAATTTAGGATCAAAATCTAGAATTATATGTGAATCATTGATTGTTTTTTTATTAGGTATTGACACCTATGTTATAACAGCAATCCTCTTATTTCACTATCGTCTAAGTCACATATACTAAAACATAAGGTGCTAAGAAGTTGAGGAAGGAGTTCTTTCACACTCTGACATGTGTAGATTGAGGACCTGGTTTGTAATGAATTTACCGTAATCTATTATTCTTAGGTTCACTTGTAAATCTAAGTATTACTCTGGTTTTGCTTAGATGTTAGTATCTAGTAAGCCATACTTCATACGAGTCTTCTAGAAGGCATCACACGATATTCCATTTGTTGAATATCTTTTAATGTATAAATTCACATGTGGTCTATATTGGTTGTTGTATGTTTGTATTAGATTGTTTATAAAAAAAATTTCTTTTATATATTATGTTAGAAATTTATAGTAATAGTTTACTCTTTTATATGTTATTTGTGTGGTAACCTATTATGATTGTACTATGCCAATAAGCAGATATAGAAACAAGTGCAGGAGCAACATCTGCAAGGCAATAAAGACTTTATTTTTGGTTTTTCTTTTGTAAATATATATATATATATATATATATATATATATATATATATAAGTTATGTTTTAAAATATGTTATGCTTCATAGAAAACTTGGTAACAGAAGCAGGATCAAATTTTGGGAAGATTGGTAGGTGGGAGATGGAACGCTATACGAGTTATCAGATACTAAAGATTTTCTAGTATGTGACCTCACCTTGAGGATTGCCAACGGGACCACATAAGAGTACATTTGACAGATACCGTGGAGGAGGGAACTGTTTGATTGGGAGAAAGACTTGAAAAAAACAACTTTTGGAAATTATCAACCCTGTTGTTTGGAGGGGTGATTCATTTGATAGGTGATGTTGGGTTGATGAGAAGACCGGAGGCTTACACAATCTAATTTGGTTATTGGGACCTGAAAGCGATTCTAGATATACCAAGAAATGGTTGTTTGAGCAAGGTTTAAAGTCTTAAAGTGCTTAGAACAGCTAAGGTGTTTGGTTGGAGGGTTTCAATAGATAGATTATCATCTAAAATTAATATTGAAAAGAGAGGGGTTAGGCTTTCGTGTAATCTATGTCCTTTGTTCAACAAGGATACGAAATCTATTCAGCATATTATGTCATCATGTGAAGTTGCACAAAGACTATGGGTCAAGTGTGATAAGTGGGTAGGGTTGTTTTCGATGACAAGTAACGATATAGCTAGTCACTTTCTCAGCTTTTATCTTATTGGATTGAGTGCACAAACTAATCGTGTGTGGAGAGGGATGTGGTTAGCGCTTTTAAGGCTATTTTGATACATAGGAACAGGGTCATCTTTGAGGGTGGTCAGGTGGATGAAATAGATATTTTTCTACAGGTACAATTGCAAGCTTGGAGTTGGGCAAGATTTGAGAAGATTGGATTTCATATAATATTTGCAAAATGGTGTCTGTACCCTATTAACTGCCTGAAAGAGGTTAAATCATTAAGATTGAATGAGCATTCAAGTTCTCATTGCATACAGTCTCATATTCGAAGCTGCTTTCTCATTTTCTATAATTCTTATTTTCAAAAGAAAGAACATGTCAAAGTTGATATGGAGGGTGTTTTATAATTTTCAACTTGCTCTTTATGTGTTTTTTTGTGCATTTTTATGTTCTGAAAAATTTGATTCTTGTAATAAGGTTGGAACACCCCTAAAATATTCCTATTTATATCATTCTTTATTATTCAAAAAATAAATAAATAATAAAATACACGATATAAAAGACTTGTAATAACTTAGACTAAAAAGTGTAATTAAAATAATTATTTAATAAATAAAAGTATGAGAACTTTAAATTAATTCAAAAGCTAAAATATATTTTATGAATAAATTTAGCATTTATATAAAATATTATATAAACTTAAACATTTTTATCATTTTATATTCATCAATAACTTGAACCAATTATTTTATCTAAAACGTTTAATTTAATAAATAAAACTAATTATGTTTAACTATTAGCTACTTCTTTCAACTATCATCTATATTTCCATATTTTGACTACCTTTCCATTATTTTATTCAATTACTTCGTTGAATATAATAACCTTAATCAACAAAAAATTAATATGAATAGGAACAGGAATAAGAAGTTTTTCCCGTTATACCATTTTCATGTTATATATATATATATAGATAGATAGATAGATATAGAGAGAGAGAGAGAGAGATATTAAGTTTGTTAATTCTAGAAAATATCAAGAACAAATTATAGCATTAAAACTGCTACTTTAATATCTTCTGGGGTTAATTAGCTAGTATTTTAAAATAAATGATTAAGTGATTATGTAAAGGTGATCTATTGCTTTTTTAAAATTTAATAGTGAACCCCATATACTTATATTAATTGCATATTATAATTGTCTTAAATGGATTTAGTTATATTATTTCACTTAATTTATATACTTAATATCATATCAAGTTTTAGTATCTATACGAAAAAAATTATAAATTTTAGCACATGAATATGCATAAAACCTAAGTTTAAATCTATGATGCTGATGTTGGACAAAAAATCAATACAAAGAAAAACATTGTAAGAACTAAAACCAAACATCTTTTTAATACAGAGATTGAAATTTAACGTATAATTATTAGTTTAACTAAAGCATTGCATCAACTTCTGAATATTCCAAAATTATCCGTTCAGCACCTCACTAGGAAAGGGACAAGTGCTACATCACGAGATACGCGATCTTTACAATTCTATGTTTGCAGATTATAAGAATGTGTTCCTGTTTCTTAGGGGAATGTATTTCCTACGTTCTATGTCATATTTAACTTGTAAATATAATTTTAGGTGAATATGATTTAGTCAAGATATAATTAGCAAGACACTACAAATATTATTTCATTACTTCATTGGAATATAAAAGTTCAGACATTTTTATTAGCAAAAATAATTAGTTAGTGAGAATAGACAAAATATTTGAGCGTCAGGAATAAAAATACATTAATGTGAAGTATAAAAAAGGTGTTTCAATCGTTATTAAAGTAAATAAATAAATAAATTATATTATGGTCAATGATCAAGAAATACAACGAGATTTTTCAATAAAATTTCGAAGATCCAACTAAACACAAATACACTAGTAAGCAAATGGTGTTCTACGTCAGTTTCGAAAGACATTTTATATCGGTTATGCAACTGACGTAATATGTACATCATTATGTTGGTTAAAAATAGAAATCGATATCATATACTCAACTAGAATAACTAAAAGAGGTGGATATTACATCGGTTGGAGCTGAAACCGATATAGAAGATGACTTTTTATGTCGGTTGTAAGCTAGAACCGACGTAAAAGGTCATCTATTACGTCGATTCTAGCTTACGACCGATGTAAAAAGTCATTTTAAAAAAAAATGGGTTGATAAATCTCTAATTGATACAAGAAAATATCACAAAAAATTTTAGAATTTTCTAGCAAGTATAGATATGTAAAATAAAAGACTACAATCTAAAAAAATAAGTGAAAATAACAAAAAAATGAAAAAAGAAACCCTAAATGATGAAATTTTGCAATTTCTGGAGACCCAACTGTCTTCAGCCGTTGGCCAGCAAATTCGTTACCCCATTTCGAGCAACTTTCACTTTTGGAATGTTTTAATTCGAACTCTCTATCAAAAGTTATGGTCGTTTAAAGTTTTTTGTCCTAAATTTTTTAAACTCTAAATCTATGATAAACCTATACAATATAAGAACTCTACCAACAAATATATACTAAATCAAGATGCTGATAAAAAATTTGGGTCAAACATAAATTTCTAACTACTTTTAATGAATTTTACAAAATTATTAACCGCTTGTAAAGAGAAGAGGCAAGGGTTGTCGAACCAAGCATTCAATTCCCACACACCAAACGAACATGGAAGCAGCCAAAAATGGAGTCAAATGAACCATAGCAAAACCAGTGAATAATAAAGATGCAAATGTGAGAAGAGAAAGTGGCATCACGAGAAATACAAATAAAAACTAATGAGAATGAAAGTGGGCACCACACGAATGTTCAGAGGAGAAGGCAGGGAGCAAGGATTAAGAGAAGGCAGTAAGCAAGGGTGAGAAGGAGGTAGCGAGGGTGAGAAGAAGGTGAAGGAGAATAAAATGTAAGAGTAAGCGAAAAAATGATACCCAAGAGTTAATATTTCTGTTTAAATCCCTAATTTTAACTCAATGGACATACTACGTCAGATGGGAGCTTCCAACCGACGTAAGGTTTAGGGTTTAGGGAGTTGCCAACCGAAGTAGTATCTTCAGCGCCATTACAAAGTTTTCAAATTTTGAATTTTTACTTTTTTCAGTCTTTCTTACATCGGTTATGAGTGGCAACTGACGTAGAATATGGTGTATTGCGTCAAGTTTGAGTTAACCGACGTAATATCTCTTCAAATATTTACAAAATGCTACCGTGTTTTTGTTTACATCGGTTATGTTTTAACCGACGTATTATCCTGACATAGAATGTGTTTTTTGTACTAGTGATATATTCTTGGATAAGTCTCCTTCACAAGTACTAACTTAATTTTAAATAATGTCTTATTTTAAATAACTGCTTAACAGACATAAAACTCATATTGAATAATTTAAATCTTTACACAACACTGATCTACTTCATATAACAAAATGACGACTAATATGCTCCATTAAGTAATCCCTTATGTACTAAAAAATTTTGCTCTCATACCTCAATTCAAGACATTAATTTTAAATAGACAATAGGACTCAAACACCAATCGCAATATAAGAAATTTGTCTTCATAACTTTCCTATTTATCCATACTCATGTTTTAACTTGACTTAGGGTGAACACCTCCCTTACATCAAACTTTAAATTCCTAAACACAATATTATTTTTTTTAGTCCATATACAAGTCATCCATACATTTCTCCATGTAGAGTTACATTTCCTATTGCACTCTATAAGTTGGAAACCTGAGAAATGGTTCTTTGGTAAGTAGTCTTGTGTTGATTGCACTCCAATCCATCTATCAATCATTTTTCAGATTAAGCTTGTCACCCTACAAATGAAAAAATAAATGACTAACTGGTTCTTCATCCGATCTACAAATGGCACACATACTATCTTGAAGACTTATCTTTACTTATGCAAATTGTCCCACATTGCTACCCTATTGTCTAAAACTATTGATACACACATTCAGATTGTTGGTAAAGTTTTCACTTTCCAAAAAAATATCAAACATAAACTCGTCCTTCCCTCTAATCTCATTCCTAATTTTCTTACAGAATGATCTCACAATGTATTCATAACTTTTGTCTCTTTTCCATACCCATTCATTGTTCATGTTCTTCTCATCACATACCATTGGATTTGTTGCAAGAACTCTTCTACCATTGGTTTCTCCCATTGAAACCAAATTCTTCTCTAAGTCATTGTCCACTCCCACATATTTCCAACACACTATCCAACCTCCACTACCTTAGCTTCTTTTTGATGCGAAATCCCCAAGCCAGAGGTGCAAAACGAAAGCTGAAAATGTGTATGGTAATGCAGCAAAGACATGGATTGTAGGATCATTCTACTCAAGCTGCAAAAAGCGACTCTTGGATGAATTCTTGCATGAACGTGTTCTTCAAAAGTTTGTAGAAAACTCGAAAATGAAAACAATTAAAGAAAATGAAATAAACAAAAATAATGATAAGAATTAGAACAACACCTTGCGCCACCCAAATCCTACTAGTAGAAAAACTGCTTTCTATGACAGGATATGATGGCGGTTAAAATGAAACCGACGTAAACAAAAATGCGGTGACAATTTTGTAAATATTGAAAATGATATCACGTCGGTTGACCAATAAAACTGACGTGTTTTGTGTTTGAAAAGATTAAAAATAAACAATTACAAATTATAAAATGACGGTGCACATATCACGTTGGTTATGAGGGAATAAATCGATGTGATATGTGTGAAGAAAAAACAAATAAACATCTAAATAATCTTTAAATTGGTGGTGAACAAATCACGTCAGTTCCCAACGTAGCAACCGACGTGATATGTGTAAAGAAAAAACAAATAAACATCTAAATTATTTTTAGATTGGCGGTGAACAAATCACGTTGGTTAGTAACGTGTAAACCAACATGATATGTGTGAGAGAAGAAACAACTAAAAAAAATTACTGGAATAGGTGTATCACATCGATTGACAATGCACAAACCGACATAATATTTGTGTGAGAAGAAAAATTAAAAAATTTAAACTAATTGAATAGGTATATCACGTCGGTTTCTAAAGTAAAAACTGACGTGATATGTGTCTTCAAAGGTAAAAAATAAAAATTTGAAAATATTGAGTTGGCGATGGATATATCACGTCAGTTATTACACTGGGAACTGACATGATATGTCCCTGCGAAGTTTGGGAAAAATTTTGTAAAACTAGGGTTTGATACTATGTCGGTTTTTTGTTTTTAACTGAAGTAATATCATCTAATATTCCACTCCCAGCCATTGGTTTTCACTTACTTTTCGCCTTCTCGTCTCTTCCCGCGTGTCGTCCTCTCCTCCTCCACACTGTCATTCGCCGTTCATTTTGGTCCTCTCCTCCACCTTCATTTTGCTCTTCTCCTCCACATTGTCATTCTCACCTCTTTTCTTGGTTGGCATTTTCGCCATTGCCATTTTCGTTCTCACCGCCGCTCCTCATCTCTATACAGGTATGCTTTTCGTTTCTCCTCCATTTTCATTTGTTTAAAATGGTTTTCCATTTTCATTTACTTAATGTTTGCATTCAATGCTTTTGTAGTGTTCATTTGGCTCCATTTGTGTTGAGTGGTTCTCTGTGCCTCATGTCTCCCACCGTTTTCCTTCCCTCTTGTCTCCACTGGTCTACAAGAGGTATGTTTTTACTATCTTTGAATGTTATATCTGTATGATACGAATATTTATCTTGGACACAATTTGTCCAAAGTTGAGAGGATCCCTCTTGGCAAGTTTGTTTTTTTCATAGCAATTCAATTTTTCTAAATCATATGATGTCACAACTTCATTTTTGGTTGTGTAGGACAAGAGGAGGAAAGCTCAAGACATTCAGCATAAGAATGCCACCCTCCACCGCTTGTCTCGAGGGGGGGTATGTTTTATTAGAAAAGAGGATGATGAAAGAAAAGTTAGAAAGATTAAAAGAAACATCATATTCGGATGATGTTATTTCTCCTCCATCCCCTCCTAGTCGACATGAGAAATGGAAGTTGGCTAGGACTAAACCAGGAGGAGAAATGACATCTGTTCAGGCCCAAAAGATTGTAAGTTAATAATAAATTCATGATATCTAATGTCTTATTTTTGTAATTAATGTTGACATATTGTATTTTTTTTTTCAGGATTCCCTAGTGGAGCAGAGCTTCCAAGGAAGGTTTGTCTACCAAGGAACACAAGACATATTGATTGTTGCTATTGGCACCAAAGATCACCCTAGTCGTGTTAGGACTGCTGGGTTCGGTGTGGGGGTGAGACAATATTTTCGATCTACTCCCCTGTTCTATCTCATCTCAGAAAGCAAGCTTAAGGGACGAGATAGCTTGATTGAGAGATGAATTAAAAGATGAATTACAAAATCAATTGACAAATCAATTGAAAGATTGATTAAGAGATGAGATAAGAGATGAATTAAGAAGTGAATTAAGATGAGAAATGTCACAGCAGCTGGAATCCATGGGCATCTCACAGCAGCACACTCCTCTACATGAACATTACAACTAGCTACTGGCAGCGCAGTCAGCACAAAGGGGAGTTGTGCTGCTGAGGATGAGGAGGACGACACAAATACTGATACGTCATATCGGTGTAAGCTTTTTGTTGGAGATCCTCCTCAGCTGGTGGCAATTGGGTGAGTGTTAGCCACCTCTTCAACTATCCATACGGTGCCACTAGAAGATAATTTGGTTAGAGTGGTTGTCGAAGATGTTAGATAGGCAAATGTCGAGGTGTCAGTGCCCACATCAAAGGTTAGATTTGTGGGGGAGGCACTTGGTACATTTATTGTGTTGCACATCTCCTTCAGGCTATTTCTAGAAGGCCTTAGGTATGTACAATTTCTCTTCACCTTATTTAATTTGTCACTTAATGTTATTTCAACTGATACATTTTGTTTCTATGTTATAGGACGGTGGGACGAAAGAGAAATCACCAATTCTTAGTGGTTTAAGTTCTAGGCCTCAGCCATTCCATACAGACGTCAATCCACTTCAGGAGTTGGCTAGGATCTCCGCCGAGTTATTTAACTCACCTTGTTTAATTCGGTGGGATGAAACCATCTTTGAGGTACACAATAATGGTGTACCCTTGTACATATCGATGCAAGATGTCATTGAAATCATCTCGAGAAACCATATGATAAACATTGCCTGCATTCAATTATGGATGATATAAGTATACCTTTTTACATGTTATATTTGATAAAATATGTTTTATCAACCATTTTTACTAATATTGATATTAACAATGTAAGTACATAAATGAAACAATTTATAGCACAGGTAATCCTGATATTTATGGATTCCTTAAGCCACCAAGTATACAAAAGTCTAGAAATAAAAAAAAAATGACTGTCAGACATATATACAGAGATGGATTCAAGAATCCAGAGAAAATATTTACTTTGCCCCAATGGTTCATTCGTAAGTTTCACATATTTACACTTTTTATGTTATTATAAGAATTTGAGTGTAATGGATTGACTATTTTAGAACCCATTTGGCAACTCATGCTTGTTTGTCCAACGGATAACACAATGGTTTGGTTTTGTTCATTGCATCAGAAGCCAAGTTTAGATATGAAACAATTACAACAAAGGTATGATTTAATTTAACTTTAAATAATACATCACTCTTGTTTGTATAATATGCAAGTTACTAATTTTTTGGATTTTAGTGCATTTAATGTTTGTAATGTTCTTGGTGGAAGATCTACAACCACATCCTATAACATTCGTTGGATATATTCTAAGGTATTTAATTCTAAATTTAATTTATTCAAATTAGTTTTCTACTTATTTCATTCTTGTATATTTCATGATTTATCTATAATGAAAGTGCAACAAGCAACAAGGTAGTTGGGAGTGTGGATACTATGTCATGCATTGGATGACAACCATTGCCAGAGTTTGTATTATTGACTCTAGGAAGCATGTATGACCATGCTTTAATTGTAGATGCAATATGATTTTTAAGTTTCAATTAACATTATTAACAACACTTTTGTACCTATATTTCAGCTTTTTCAAGACCAAGATTTGTTGGACAGCCATACAATAGGGGACATAAGGCAAGAATGGGCAAGATATTTTATTAGAGTTAAAAGTAATTTGTAGGTGTATATATAAATGTTGTAGACATAAATATATATTGTACATGTATATATATATATATATATATAAGAGTATATTGTATGTCATATTTATGCTAAATGCAATTCTATTCTGGCTGAAAATATGGGATTAGTTTTGTGTGTATAAAATTATGCAGGTTTGGAAAACCAAATCCAATCAGCAATTTAAAAAACGACAAATACTATGTCGGTTATGGCCTTAACGGACATAGTAAATGGATAACTACATCGATTAAGGCTATAATTGACGTAGTAAGTGCCTAACAGAACTGCACAGGTCAAACTATAATAGGGGATGCTACATCGGTACCAGCACCAGAACCGACGTAGCGACCACATATCACGTCGGTGAGAACCAACGTAATAGGTTCAACTTTTTTTAATTTTTTTAGGACATTACGTCGGTTTCATAACTAGAACCGATGTAGTATCCCTCTCCATGTGTTATTTGACTTGGGTGTATGACATCGGTTTCTCTTTTAAATCGAAGTAGTGCTTGCATATATTATGTCAGTTGTAGAACCGACGTAGTGTATCTAGTACTTTCTACGTTGTTTATATGTCGGTTAGGAAACTGACGTTGAAAGCCTTTAAGAACCGATGTAGAAAGACTTTTTTCCACTAGTGTCCATAAGATAAACAAGATAGTGATTTTTCACTTTTAACCTAGCCCACAAGATAAAAATCAATGTTAGGAATTAGGAAGAATCTCGCACCACTCAAATCCATGAGATAATCAAGATGGTGAATTGTTACTTGTGACGTAGCTTACAAGATAAGAAACCCCAAGAGAGAAACTCTCCACTTCCCTTTGATGAATCCTGATGCACTATTAAAAGATAAGCTATGAAGCGTCACTCTAGAACAAGCGTCACTCTAGAACAAGCAAGAAGAAACATCTCTTGAGACATGACTCATTCAAGATTTTCAAAAAATTTTATTCATTCCAAATTCAGTCAAAATGAGTACAACAGGTGTCATTATATTGAACTTAGTGAAAGAGGAATAGACAAGTCCATTCATTCTTTAAAGATCCAAATTAAACACAGAAAAATAAAAATAAATATATTTTTTTATATTTTTTAGATCAGTTGAACATGATTCATGCAAGACTATACAACAATTTTTTTTTTCTTTTTTGCATAATTGCATCCTTCTACAGGTGAATACGAATATAATATCTTTCATACCTAAGTTCAGTGAAGTAGAGTCAGTAAGAGATTTTATGTCAATTGATGTGGCTAACTTCAAATTCAAATCCATCTCTAATATTCTTGCAAATAGGCTTCTTCTTGTAACAAGCAGAATTATTTCTCCAAATTAAAATGATATTATTAAAGGTAGAATATCAGGATTGTATGTGTAAACCTCTAAAGTTATAAACATATTATCTAAAAGGGTAAAAAGTGGGAATGTTGTTTTTAAAATTGACATTAAGAAAGCCTTTGATTATGGTTTATTGAGTTAGAAGGTTGCTAGGATTATTTTTATTTTTTTTTATACTTCCTCTCTTCATATTGATTATGGAAAGTTAATTTGGAAGAATTTCATCCCGCCAAAACTTTAGTTCTTTTAGAACTATTGCATATTAAAATGCCTTCTACTAAAGAGATTCAGTATAAATTTTTATCTATGTATTTTACGATTACTCTATATAACCAAGAAGAGGATTCACATTTTCCTTGAACATAACATTGCTATGCATATCTGGTCTTGGCCGTAACAAGCTTTTTCTTGATTCACAATTTTCTTTTTCTTTTATTGATTTAATACAATTTATTAAAGTTAATAGTGGTCTTTTATTGAAGGATATACATATGGTTGTTACTTATTCTAGCATGTCGTGGAAAATGAGAAATTATTTTGGATTTCAAAATATTATAGATATGGAGTTGGCTGTAAAAACTGTAAAGGGATGTTAGGCTATATGATAATTCTTCTAAAAGTTTACGCCGAATAATATGATGATTTTATATCTTCAAGTTCTTTTTTATGCGAAGTGAAACAACCAGGACTTTTCAAATTATATATAAATTTTTCGTTAATTATATATGAAGTCATATATCTATTGTGTGCTTTGTTTTTTTTTTTTTTTTTTTTTAATTTTTTTTTTTTTTTTTTTTTTTTTTTTTTTTTTTTTTTTTTTTTTTTTTTTTTCTTGAATCTTCTGATTTTCTTTTCTTTAGTGTTTTTTTTTTAAGTGTTTTTACATTTATTTCAGCGAACTTCGCAACAACGATTTTTCTATAATATCAATAGTTAAGAATGAGTTTATCATAGTAAAACTTATTTGCCATCAATTTAAATATAATCTACACTCTAAAATTCAAAATTATATATAATTTGATATATTTAAAAAATATTTAATTATTATCCACCATGCACATTCCACAGACTGTTGAAAATTCATCTGAATATATATATATATATATATATATATATATATATATATATATATATATATATATATATATTACAGTAGTATCATGACATTTTAATATTTTACATTAAAGTATATTTTTTTTATTTATTTTTAATAAATTTCGCTCTGATATTTAATAATTTACTTTCAAATTTAACTTAATTTTATTTTTTTAATAGGAATTGTTTTTCAATTGTTAACACAACTTCAAATCATATTTTATTTATTGGAGTCATAAGTATTACATTCACTCATAAAAGTTATAAAACTTAATCAGTGTTAAAATAATAAAGGGGACCAGTGACGGATCTTAATATAATTTTTTTAAACTTATATACATGGCCTAGTTTTAATATTTTTAATGTTATAAATCAATTAGAAATAAAGTTATTAGCCCTCTCTATTTTGTTGTGCAGGATATTGGTGGATGCTGAAGCAGAGGAGGTGATAGAATGGAGACCCAAGAGAATTATTTGTTAAAGGAATTGATACTGTGTTTGAAAATTATTGATGGAAATTTACTCATTATTTTACTGTCTTTGTTTGTTTATTGTTCCTCCGGAACAAATTTTACATCAAAAACTGCTAATCCATCTAAATTTGAATTAGGTTTAAATGATACTTCATGCAATAATTTTAAGCAAAATATTACACAAAAATAATATATTTAAAAAAGAAACTAAATTTTTGAATGATAATATAAATTGGACATGAGGTGAACAGTTTGGTGAGTAATTAATGTAAGATTTTAAGTTTAAATCTTATATTAATATAAGAAAATAAAATTTATATTTTATGCGCAGATAATTGTGGTAACAGCTCACCTTAGACAATAAAATTCAAAGTAATTTTCAACATTTTAGTTTTCTCTCCAGTTATATTATTTTTATAATATTATAATCATATGTTAGCTTATTTTTGAACAATTTTAAATATTTAACTATGGTTAATACTAAATACCTTGAGTAAAAACTAAACAATAGTTAAATAAACATTAAAAATCAGTAAAGCACATTTTTTAAATATAAAAATATTTCAATAATAATAATAATGATAATAATAATAATAATAAATCTGTGTAAATAGTATTTCTACATCATGCTTAAATTCTATATTTTTAGATTATAATTTTTAACTTTTCTTCTGAAGACAATATGTCATATCAAGTATAAAGGCACTAAAATGGGATAAGCACTTGCTAATAAAACAAACAAACAATTAATATAATAGTTAATGTAGAGAAATTCAAATTAGAAAATAGAAGTAGGTATCCTTATTGCGGGTAGGTTTTCTGTTTCTAACCTTTTCTCAGAAATTCTATTTTTATTTGAATATTCCGATATTATTTATAATATAATATGGTTCTATCAAACAGACAAAAACACGTTTTTAATAAATCTAAATATTAATTAATTTGAAAAAATTCGTATTTCCTCTATATATTTTAGAATAATCATATCATGTTTGTTTTGTAACATAAGAAATTCAAATCTAGTTTTCTAAATCATTTAGTGATTGAAATAAACATTCAAAATGTTATTAGTGATTATACACATTCCAAACTCAAAAGCAGTAACATATATATATATAGTGGTGAATTTAGATTAATAACTGGAGACTAAAATTATATAATTAAACTAAAAAAAATTTAATCTTTAATCTCTATTCAAACTTACTAGAGTTATCCTCTACACAAGGATTTTTTATTTTTTTTTTTTACATCCATTACCCTCGCTTTATATGTGAAAAAAAATAATATAATTAAATTAAAAATAATTTTAATCTTTAATATCTATTCAAACTTACTAGAATTATCCTCACACAAGGAATATTTTTTTTTCACATCCATTACCCCTCACTTTATATGTGAAAAAAGAAACGAAACAACTATATTCCTTAATCATCTTTATCTCTATTCTCAAAAGAAAAAATATAAACAACAATGCATTTTTATATATATATATAAAGTTGATAAGATTTGTCTGAAGTTGATAACAATATAAAATTCAGCATGCATTTCCTGCCACTTATATGATAATTATAATTCTTCTACGTAGACACGTGTTTCTTAAAAAAATATTTTATATAAAAAATTATTTAATTGTAAGTAATAGAATTTAAGTGAAAAAGAATAATTTCTAAAGAATTTATATGAGGAAATTCCAGATTTTTATAAGTTCTGCAAAAAAAAAGCTTACAATTAATATTTATGGATGATATATTAATAAAACTCTACTAAAAATTAAAACGTAAATATTTTTTAATCAATAGAATTAAATTTTAAACCAAGAAAGTTTGTTAAATAATAAATATTCAGTTTCTAATATAGATTTTGTTTGTATATATTTAATGGTAAAAATAATAAAATATCATTTAATTACTGAAAATTTATCCCATTTATAGTTAAATTATAAATAAAAAACTTCAAATATAATAACAAAAAGTAACTTTCAAAATGTTTTATTTAATAAATATTATTTTATGGATGGCATCTTAATAAAAACGGGCTACAAATTAAAACGGAAATATTTTTAATCAATATAATTCAGTTTTACACCAACTAATTTTGTTAAAGTATAAATATTAGACTATAATATAGATATTTTTGTATGGATTAAATTCTAAAAATATAGTTTAAAAATATTTGACTTAATTTGTAAGAAATATATCAGTTAAAGTGTAAATAAATACTTAAAATATAATCATCAAAACTTCATTTTGAAAGTAATTTATTTAAATTTTTTTACCTGTACTTTACAAATATTCTATCAAATTTAGTATCTTAATCAATCAGATAAATTTGAATATCTTTAAAATTTGATTATCACTAGTCATATAATCATTTTTTCTTTTACTTCTATGCTCAAGTGAATTTTTGACATTCTTACCTTATGAAGCACATGCAATGCATATCTCCATCATAAATACGTCTAATGATGTAGACCTGTTTGAAACTAAATTCAATACCACATGTATTTTAGGATTAATAGTTCTTTTACGAAGGTAATTTCTAGAAGATGTCTTAGGTATACAAGTCTATCTCATAAGGGATTTTGTGAAATTATTAATGATTGATACATACAGATGCAGACTATAAATCTATAATTATTTAATTTAACATAATTTCTCATAAAATGGTGTTTAATATTAATATGCTCCACACGTGAATGTACTATGAAATTTTTAAAAAGATTAATAGTTACATCATTATCACAAATGATAGAGATGTTGTTCTCATAAATGATGCAGTCTCCTAGTTTATTCTTGATCACATTCCATAGTATAGGCTAGAGCAACAAGTAGTATATGAGATATACTCTGTTTAATTAGTTAAGAGAACTCTATAGTCCTTTACTTATTGCTGTCCATGCATCCTTCACTTGTGTTTTTTTATTTATTGCTGTCCATGCATTTTTCACTTGAATTTTTTCCTTGTACTTTGTCACTCCTAATATCCAAGCAACCTGAAATTTTCTTTACGCTAGAAGAAAAGGTCAAGGTTAGTTGTTCTAAGGAGGAAAAGAAAAATTTGTTTAACAAATACTAAATGAAATTCTTGTGAGTTCTATTAAATGAAATTTTTTGAGTTCGCATGGAAAACTTACACATTAACATAGAACAAACATTATATCATACCTAGATATAATAATATATAAGACTGAACCAATCATTTATCGATTATTACTATTGTCTATTAGTGCATTCATTTCTTAGACGTTATCTAACTTGAATTTCTTTTGGAACCCCTTCACATGTTATGCTTGACGGAAGTAAACATCATTTCTAAATTTCTTGATTTGTTGTTTTAAAAGGAACTTTACCTTATCTTGCTCATTTCAAACTCATTTTACATGAGCTTAGCAAATTCTTCACATAAAGAATCATTAGTAGAACAAAAAGTAATATCATCAACATAAATTTGAACAATAATATCCATTTTTCTTCTTGAAAAACTATTGTGAAAAAAAAAAATAGATAGTTTTTTAGAATAGGCTCAAGAGCTTATTTTAGACCATACAAGCTCTTGTACAAGTTAAAAACACGTGGAGGAAAATCATTATTGTCAAATTCAAAAGGTTATTCTACATAGACTTCCTCTTATGTGTCATCAGTAAGAAATGTCTTCTTAACATTCATTTTGTATAACTTCATATTTTTGTGAGCTCTAAATGAAAGCAAGATGTGTATTGTCTTGAGTATTACGATTGTTGCATATATGAGTAACCTTTGACCATTACTCTAGCCTTGTTCCTCATGATATTACCTTATTCGTCTAACTATTTATGGAAGACCCACTTTACTCCTACTATAGTCTTATCTTTTAGTAAAGCAACAAGCTTCTAACTGATAGAGCTCTTCCAGCATTGCTCATGCCCACTCCTAGTTATTTAGTTCCTTATACATGGTCTTTGGCTCCATTTAGAATATGAAGGTGGGATTTCCTTATGATGAGTTTATGAACGAAGATAAAAGAAAATGAACAAATGTATTAAATTATAAAAAGGATAACAAGAAACATGATAAGAAAAATACTCTTAGTCCTAAAAATAGTTTGTTACTTTCTTGTCTTGTATTTATTAGGTTCATAATAAATATATGTTTTTATTTTATTTTATTTTGTGTGATTATTAGTTGTAGAATAAATTTTTAGTGGGCTAATTAAAGGTCGATTTAATTAGTGGAAGATTTCGATCACAAAGAATAAGGGTGTACTTTGAGCCTTATGGTTGCAAAGAGAAGCTAATGAAAGCATAACTACTTGGAGCAAGGAAAGCATGATCAAATATCACATATGTCTCTCTAACCAGTGCAAAACCAAGCAAATTTGAAGTTTTAAAATTCAAATCTCCTTTCATACAATTCAACCAAAGCTTTTTAGATGGGGATTTGCATTTAACTTCCTTTACATTTGTATTTTGCATTTGAAGATGGTTTCTCACATAAATAGTCATGCTTATTCTTTTGTAAGATACTTTTGATATATTGAAATTAGAGATATTATTCTTGATAATTTAAGTGTGAAATGAGTTCTTTAAGTCTAATCTTGATTCTTAGAATTAAAGTGATGATTCTTCAATGGACCTTATCATGGAGATTTATAGAGTCTTTTCCTCTTCTCTAAGTAATACACCATTTTCCATCTCCTAAGTTTTCTCACATTTCTACCAGTTCTCTTGTTTTTAATTGTCTTGTTTAATTTATTATGCTCTTATCTTACCCATAAATACCAACTTTCACACTTATATAATCCTATGGATAATATTCTTGTTCAATGACAAGCATATTTAAGTTTTATTCTGATGTGAACCATTGAAGGTTTGTAAGATCTAAACCAATTCAGTAAGAGATGATGGTTTCATTCTCCATGAGAAAACATTGGTTGGCACAAAGCAAGAAGCCATGAAAGGAGAAAAGCATTAGGCGATTCATGACAATGAAGGAAACAAAGAAAAGAAAACATAAAATGGATTAAAGGCAAGAAGAATGATGAACACACCACCATCAAAGATGAAAACCATCAAGGATGAGTGAAGGAGGATTCGCCACTTGAAAAGACTTCTCAAGATAAAAATGTTAGCATAAATTTAACTTTCAATGACAAGTGCACCAGTCACAAATGTAACAAGTAATACATATCGTTCTTTTCCAAAGGACTTATGTAATACACGATAATACTCACAATTATAATAAAATTAGACTAAAGAATAACTCTAAAATTTGGAATGTTGTGCGAAAAATAAAATTATGCAAAAAACAAATTATATATTTTTATTGATTTTTGTCAAATCTTGAATTTCAAAAAAAAGTTTAAGAATCAATGAGATAAAATTATAGGGATAGACTTCGCCATACCTCACTCTCATGTATAAAAACATTTACCTTCTTTCCTTCCAAATGCCAATGTCAACCCATCCAAATCCTAATTCCTTAGGTGAATGAGCCTAAACTTTTCTATTAACTATTAATTCTTTTATCAATTATATAGAAAGACTTATTTTTGTTACAAGAGTTTAAGACAACAAATGAATCATGCTCTGTTCCTATGCAAGCTTTCCTTAGGTATTTCAATTCATATCCATATTACAAATGATATTTCCCAAATACCCTAAGAATCAAATATCAAGCCATGGAGAATCACAACAGGCATTAGAATTACAATACTGACACCGAAAGGAAAGAAAAGTATATAAAACCAATATTGGTTAAATGAGAGTTTAGTAGGTTACATCTAACCCCAACAACAATAGGTTTAGTTCCTCATAGTCATGAGAACATCAAACATAAAATATGAACAATGGAAGAAGATGATGATTATACCAAGAAATCCTAAGGTTATCGTCCAAGACTGACTCTTGTTCTACTCTGGCTTTAGACGATTTAACCCTAACGTAGGTAGTCTTTAAATAAATTTTTCAACGACGTTGGTGTCCGACCCAACTTCGATGGTTTTGGACTCAACTTCCCCACAGAGATTCATGGCCCAACTAGCGCCCAACTCAACTCCAGCGGTGTTAGGCACGACTTGATTGTGTCAACTTCGCTTCTATATCTTCTTCATGGACTCCAATCCTATTCTTTTCAATCTAGTACTTCCTGTTCACTTTTTAAATAAAATAAGAAAAACTAGTGTAATTTTCTATTCTCAGACTCCAATAATCTATTATTACCAAAAATCTAATAAAATAAAGAAATAAATTAATTTCAAGCTTAGAAAGAGTTGATTTTATTATAAAAATTGACTCCTAAATATGATTAAAGTAAATGTTATCAAACTTTCAAAGACTTAGAACCTTGTCTATTGTCAATCAAAGATAACTTGGTACTAATAAACATTACTTAACAATGGTATAACAACTTAGAGACAAATTTATCTTGCATTAATATTACAAAAATTTTAAATATACAATTCAACCTTCCTTTATTGTATATTTTACTTTTATATATTTTTTACATGTTTTCAGTTATAATTAAAAGCATTAGTTACACTCTCTCTCTCTTCCTGTCTCTCTCTCCCTCCCTTTCTCTACCTCCCTCTCTCTCCCCCTCTCCCTTCCTCTCTCTCCCTCTCTCTCCTTCTCTCTCTTGGGCTCTCTCCCTCTCTCTCTTATATATGATAGAGAGTCCTAGAGTAAAGTGGAAAAAGAGAGTTAATAAGAAAAAAAAAATTACTATACTCTCACATGATAAATTCTTAGACTGGTATTGAAGAAAAAATTATAATTATTAAAATGTGTCCAAAGACACACTTCAAAGCAACAACCTTTTACTAATATTTAGATTTGAAATTAATTAGTTTCCTCCTGTTAGTTATTAGTTATAAGAGAAATCTTGATAAAAATTAAACAATAATACATCTTAGGAATAACAATACAGGTCAGCCTGTAGAAAAATATTTGAACAGACTGACTATTTTAACTCTTTGATTAGTTTAGTTCTGTCTGGAATAACTCGTATCTTGTGTAGTCAATGATAAAATGAAGTGTCGCAATAAAAAAAGCTAATATATTTTAATGTTATTGAAATAAACAACAACTATATTTTTAAAATTAAGACTCAATGATAATTAATTATTATAATTTTTTTAATAATTTAGACAATAATATTTCTTTTTATATTTTTTTATTCATAAAAACTATAACTTTAACCTTTATTTGATATAAATATTAATCTTATTTCTTTAACTTATTTAAATTTTATTTCAATAATAGACTTATAAGATATAATAAAAATGTAAGAGATTAAACTAAAATTATTGTTACGACATTTATATATAATTTTTTAAGATTTTTTTTATACAGTTTAACCCACAAATTCACGAATCAATTATTATGCAGATTAACAAAATTAATTCACATTTTATGACGGGCAGGCAGGCCGAACCCACCTTTATGGGCTAAATGAGAGGTAGCCCGCATTGCAATATCTTCATTTCCTGGTTTTCGAAACCTGTTCACTCTCCTGTGCTGTTGCACAGAAACGTTGGTTTGTCTCATTTTGTGGCATTGATTTGATTGATGCTTATGTGGTGGTTATCGAATTCAGTCTTCAATCAATAGACATTGTTGCAAAATTGTGGCTTGAATTTGAAGGAATTGATAGTTTTGTTGGATGATTGTTCAGACAAATTGAACTCCTTGACGAGTAGCATTAGGAACCTAAGATGCATAAACGCATTTCTGAGAGAGGTACAGGAGTCAAAACATGAGACATGTAGACAGTTAAACGAATAGGGGAGGACTAGGTATGAATCAAGGTGGTGGAGAGATTTAAGGTAAGTATGTGGAAAGGAAATAGGAGGTCAATTGTTTGATGAAAATATCCTTTGGAAGTTGCAGAAAGGTAACAAGATTTATTTTTGGGAGGATAAGTAGATGGTGACACAGACACTCCTCTTATGAACAGATTACCTAAATCATATGCAGGTACAAGAAAGAGGAGGACAACATGGCGGTGCTAGGAGTATGAAAAGGAAATAAATGGGAATGGTGTCTAGAAAGGAGGAGAGGGTGGTTTGAGTGGGGAAAAAGCCTTGCTGCAAACTTTATAGCAACAATAAAACAAAAGATCATATGTAAAAACCGTAAGGATGCGTGGGTGTGGAGGCATGAAGAGGTAGATGAGTACATGGTTAAATTAACCTATGAAAAACTGTAGGATTGGACTGAGGGGGAACATACAGATTTCTATAACAAGTTTTGGAAAGTGAAGGCTCTGCATTCGACACAATTTTTCGCTTGGAGAGTGTTCTTCAACAAAGTGGGAACAAAAACTAATCTAAGACGTAGTAGAGTGGAAATTGATCATGAAACTTGTGTTATGTGTTGTGCATAGGCAGAAATTGCGAGCCACATGTTCTTCACATGTAAATATACAATGTGGAACATGTGTAATAGATGAATTGGAGTTTGGTCAGTGCAACAAGACCATGCCATGAATCATTTCCAACATTTCACCATTCTGGAATTAAATAACAAGGGTAACCTGATTTAGAAATGTGTATGGGTAGCAATCGTTGATGGCATTTAGAAACAAAGACTTTGAGTAGATACTGAAGAAATTTTCAATACTGCACAAAATAAAGTATGGGCCTGGTTGAGATACATGTTTCAATTTGGCAAACTTCTCCTATCTTAAGTGGTATTTTTGTCCAATAGGGTGCATAAAATTTGTACCTTAGTCACCTTGCTATTGTGGATATATGGACTGGGTTATTAGGTTAATGAGGCTCATAGGAACACATAAGAGGTATGATAGATTGAATTTATAAGATCCTAACCATTTTGGCCTCATCATATTCATTTCGTAATAGTGTATTCTAGGTATTTAAAGTAATCATCTTTGTTGAAGGCATTGGAGCTTCAATAAGAGTTCATTCTTAGACTAAGAAGGTACAAACTTAGCATGCATACATTGTTTTAAATGCTCCCAATAGACCACCTGTGACCTTTTGTTTTATCCAATGTCTATCATATTTTATGCCACTAAGTTAAGGCGTACTGTTAAATGTAGTTATTTGGACCTTCTAGTCCTCATCAAAATTACAAAGATAGAGGTTTTTTTCAACTTTAGCCTCTCATTTAATGTGCTTTATTAGACCATTGATGCCATGAAATTTTAGAATATTGATGTTAGTTTTTTTTTTCACTTTAAAATTAATATATTTATGTATTCTACAATCATATCTTTGAACCTCTAAATTTTCCTCTTCCTCTTGACTTTTATAACGAGAATAACTTCTTAAAATCCTTCTTCTTATTGTCCATAATGTTTTAACTCTTCCACTACCAGAAAAACTATTTTAACATCCACAAAAGAATGGACGTAAAGCAACGAAAATCAACATTATAGCGTTTACTTAATCTCTGCTAAACGTTCGCAAAGAAACAGACACTATATATGCATAAAAGAAAACAAGATACCATTGATTACATAAAAAAACACAAATTGTGTTTATTAAGCCCACTCTACATAAGGCATCGGCTCAATCCGCACTTATGTGAAAGAAAATTTAAAACAAAAATAACATCTCAAAACATATGTTAAAAAAATTGCTTTTAGCGTCCATGTAGCCCACGCTAGAGTGAGTGACAAAACATAATAAAATGTAGGATTTTATTAGTTCCCCTCCATTCCATAAAAGTGTTGTCAATGATAGAAAAACCTTCAACAATAACGTTCTAACTCTCTACTCAGTCCTCCCAATTCAAACACACATTCACGGAATGCATTCCGTTATGACTGTTATTATTTTCAGATTGTTGAGTAAAACTTGAAAATGATATGATCTCAAATTCATTGTGTAATGAAAAACATATGATATGAATTAAACTTTAAATATTAACTTGTTATATCACAATAAAAATAGTGACACAACCAACCGTGTAAAAATAATGACATTGTGACAATGAAATTGTGAAAAATTAAACATAGGAGAACTAAATATACTGATAAATTTGGCCCATTCTAAAAAAATATTATTTGTTTAAACCCCATTACTAAATTAAATCACTATATAATATACCTTTACTAATGAGGACAGTGCATGAAAGATAGGAAATTTGAACACAATATATGCCAATAGAAGAAAATGTAGGTTTCACACAACGACATTAACACATAAATCACAAATTTGAACAATTGTATTTGAAAAAGGTTTAAGAAATATTTTAAAATATTATAATTGGAGAAATAAATTAGTAGAATATCACGAATAATCAAGAGAAATCAAAAGTATTTATTTAAAATACTTTCTATATTTAGTTTTCTAGAATTCTATACTAAGTGAGCTACTATTGTAAACAAAAAGAAATACATTCAAGAAAAACCTTCTTCCCTATTATTTGTTCTTTTTTGTTCATATTTTTCTTTTTATAATATGATATTTTCATTTCATCATATTTATCATATTCTTGTCTAACCTTTCCTAACCCACGATACCATCGTAAGATGGTATCAGAGCAGTGTAAGATCCTGGTAACTCATAAACCAACATCATTGTTCCATTATCCCTCACAACCAAAAAACACCAAAAAAATCAAAAATGTCATTTTCAGATGATGAAATTGGCAACAGCATATGAATCAAAACCAGAATAACTCCTCAACCATTACTAATGAGCTAACTTTGCAAATTGCAAATATGCTTCATAATGGCCTAAGGATTCAGCAAACACAAGTCAATCTTGACAATATTCAATTATTTTCAAATTAAATGGAGACAATTATCCGTTGTGGGCAACACTCATGAAGAAAGCTATCGGTGACAGAGGAAAGAAGAGTCATCTGACAAGTATACTCCCGGCACCAAAAGAGACAAAACCAGTATATGAAAAATAGGAACAACCAGATCAAACTATCTTCACCTGTTTAATTCAGAATATTGAGACTAGTTTGATAAACAATGTTTTCTAATTCCCAACCGTCAAGGCTTTGTGAAAGGGATTGGCTAATACCTATGGAAACGGCACTGACCTAGTGCAAATCTATGATTTACACCGAAAAGCAAACACACAGAAACAGGGACAGGGATGGAGTTGGACGGCATCCATCACAACGAGACAAGAAAGACAAAAGTCACCTCCACTGTACTCATTGCGAAATGAAGAAACACACCAAAGTACCTACTTCAAAATCGTTGGTTATTCCAAATGGTGAGAAAATTCCAAACTAAAAAATCACAAGGCTGCCACCGTCATGGGCATCCCGCAGACCATTAGTAGCAGCGGTGGTGACATCGGAAGAGAGGAAGAAACAAAATTGCAAATCGTTCATGGAAGAGTCGTGATCACTCATGGAGGTGAGAAAAGAGAGGAGGATACCGACCTAGGAAAATCTGATCAATGGATTTTTTATTGTAAGGCAACTGACACCATGACCCATGACCCATGACCCTCATGATTTTGACAGTCTCTCCACACCTGTTAAAAGCCATATTGAAACAGCCAGTGGAGAATTAGTCGTGGTCCAAGGAGGAGGCTCAATGGTTTTTCAAAAAGATTAAAATTAAAAAATTGTCTCTATATTCCTGCATTATCATCAAAATTACTTTCTGTAAGGCAAGTTACAAAGGAGCTGAATTATGTGGTTCTCATATTTTCTACTTTTTGCCTTTTACAGGACATTCTTACTAAGGAGATCATTGGGTGTGGTACTGAACATGGAAGTCTTTACTATGTTGATAAGGTTTCTCAAAAGGGACATGCCATGCTTGCTCACGGAACGGTTACAAGGCAACTCTGGTTATGGCATAGATGTTTGGGACATCCATCATTTGGGTACCTTAAGATTTTATTTCCTAGTTTATTTACTAGTAACACTGAGCCCATCAAATGTGAAACTTGTATACGGGCAAAGAATCATAGAGTTACTTTTCCTCTTAAAAACAATAAAGTCAATTTTGTTTTTTCATTAGTACACTCTGATGTATGGGGCCTAACTTCTAATTACCATAATAATCAATTTTAGTATTTTCTATTATTTGTGGACGATTTCTCTGGCATGACGTGGGTATATTTTTTAAAACACAAATTTGAAGTAGTCGATAAGTTCTATGCGTTCTATCAAATGATTCACACTCAATTTGACAAGAAAATCCAAGTACTTAGATCGGATAATGGTGGAGAATTTGTTAACAAATCAATGCAAGAGTTTTTTTTAAAGAAAATGGCTTAATCCATCAAACTTCCTGTCCAAACACACCCAAATAGAATAGTGTAGCAGAACGAAAAAATCGTAAGCTACTAGAGATTACTCGGACCATGATTTTTTATGCACAGGTTCCGACATGTTTTTGGTCCGAAACTGTCGCTACTTCGGCCTGTCTTTTGAACAGACTACCGTCCCAGATCCTTAACCACAGAACACCCCTACAGATCCTAGCTACTCAGATTGATATCCCTCATGTCTAAATGTTACCACCACGAGCTTTTGGGTGCTCTTTGTTCATTCATATTCTCAAAGCTAACAGAACCAAATTTGATCCATGTGCTGAGAAATGTATCTTCGTTGGATATGCTACAGATGAAAGGAATATTGATGTTACAACCTAGTCACTCATCGTGTATATGTGACTATGGATTGTGATTTTTTTAGAATCAGAATATTACTTCAGTAGCCAACTTGATGTTCAGGGGGAGAAAACTAGTGACCACCAAGTTGGTTAGGCAACCTTAGTTGCCCAGAAATTGTTCCAAAAGAGCAAGTAGATGGAGCCAACGAACATGTCTCTGTCAACGTAGGAGGGACCAACACAACCAATAAGAATTCTTCTGAGAATGTCCAACAAGAGGTAAGTGATCTTCATTCTATTGAGTTGTCACCTATTATGAATGAAGTCACTAACAATGACAGGTAGCTCCAGATTCAGAGCCTTTCACACTTTCGCAAAGAAGAAACAAAGGGGTATCACCTGACTGATATTCTCCAGAACATGTTTCTGGAATTCCAGGTATCCTATGAAGATAACCAAATAAGGAGTGACAGATATTGCAAGAGCTTTTCTTACCTCCCTTCTAACTGAAAACATTCCCAAAACAGTTCACAAAGCTAGTAAGAAGGTGAATGGCGAGAAGCTAAGAAAACTCTAGAAAATAATAGAACTTGGGAGAAGTGCATCTTATCGGTAGGAAAGAAACCAGTAAGGTGTCGATGGGTTTTTACCATTAAACACAAAGCAGATGACACCATTGAGCTATATAAGGTAAGACTGGTGGCAAAAGACTATACACAGACTTATGGCATTGACTACTCAGAGACTTTCTCACCAGTTGCAAAATTGACACCATCAGAGTACTATTTTCAATAGCAGCAAACAAAAATTGGTCACTCCATCAGTTTGATGTCAAGAATGCTTTTCTGCATGGGGATTTGAAATAAGAAGTGTACATGAAAGCTCCTATAGGGTTCTCTAAAGACTTAAAAAAAATAAAGTCTGCAAATTAAAAGAGGCATTCTATGGGCTTAAGCAGTCTCTACATGCTTGGTTCGAAAGGTTTACAGTGGTAATGGTACAAACAAAGCAACTCTGACCATACTTTATTCTTCAAAAGAAAAGGAGATTTGATCACATGTCTAATAATATATGTGGATGACATGATCATAACCGAAAGTGATATAAAAGAAATTACACGACTGAGGAATAACTTGTTCAGAGAATTTGAAATGAAGGACATAGGTGGACTAAAATACTTCTTGAGAATAGAGGTTCTTCGCTCCAACAAAGGGATCTTTATTTCTCAAAGAAAGTACGTCGTGAATTTACTTGCAGAAATAAGAATGGTCGATTGTAAGCCAACAGATACTCTCATACAAGTTAACCATGATTTTTATTTTTGACTTACATATAAACTAATTTAATTTATAAAAAATTAAATATTCTTTTCTATAAAAAGGTTATGAAATATCTCATCATATATATATATATATATATATATATATATATATATATATATATATATATAAGTCTTTGGGTGAACAGTGGTTGATAGTAACAAATTAAATGACAATCAGCAAAAGGAAATATAATATAATATAATGGTGGTAGGAGGAATTCTCCCGTCTTTTTTATGGTACCTACGCATTTGAGTGAAGTGAAGTTTGACCCGTTTAACTCCTCATCCCAATAAATATGTATTATAAAAGAATTATAATTCATATTTTAAAGAGATTTTTATTTTTGTAAGTTCTATCTCTTTTATAAAATTCACAGTTTAAATGAGTCAGTTCACACATAAGATATTTTAACATTTGCTGATAATAATTTACTCAGTTCCAATTATTGGATCTGTGGTTGCATTGTATTTGGTGATAAGAATAAAAACAAAAAAAAAATATTAGAATTTTGAGGATTAAAACTTGTTTAAGCTGTGTGAGTTGTGCAGGTTAGATTTTAAAAGATCTGCATTAAAAATTTATCAAAAAAATATAAATCTGCACTCAGTGAACTTTTGTCAAATATCCAACTCTACTCCTACTATCTTCAATTTAATAATATATATATATTCACTCTGGTATTTGATATTCTTTAAATATAAAATTTATGCTTTATTTTTGTATTATATATATAATAATCTAAATATTTGTTGAATATTTTTTATAAAAAAATATAATAGTATGAAAAATTTAATATTGAAATTATATATATTTTTTAATCTTAAATAGTAAAAAAGAAATTATAATTATAAATAAATAATCAAACAACTTAAGGTTATTGTGATAATATAAAATAAAACAACAATTAGGATAAAAACAATGAAAATGAACTATATTTACCAATAGGAATTTATTTATTTTTTATCAATGCACAGTATATTCCATTTAACATAGAAGGATGTAAAAAAGTTTGTACAAAATTTTAAAATAATTATTAATCTTGTTTAAAGATACTCTAAGCTTCTTTATTTTTTGACTCTTTTAGCACTGGCTGTGAAAATTATAACAAGCCTACATGGTATCTTTGGAATTGACTATTTTATCATTGAAGTGCAGATTAAGTATGGATTATTTCATAATTAATTTTTTTAAAAGAAATATTATTATAAAATAATATCTTATTATAAAGTAAAAAATAAATAAAATATATAATAATGAAAATATTCTCCATCTCTCTATCAAGAACAAAATCAAAAAATTAAATATTTTTAACAAAAATAAAATTTTTAAAAGTAAAAACAAAAAACTTAAATATTATTTTAACTCATTGACGTGATACAATTGTTTTATAGTCCTTTAAAAATAATTTGCAATAGTTGCAAAAATATCATAGTTATTTTTTAATATTTTAAAAGATATATAGTAATTGTTACTTAAAAACTCCCTGAGTCACCCAACCAATCAATTTTATTGTTGACAGAAAACCTTTATATTGTTTTTTCAAGATTAAATATTTAATAAAAAAGTATAAACAAAACTAATATATCCAATAACACATATCATATTTTACAGTAAATTCATTAATTGTAAACGAAATGGATGACATTTATATTTGTTATATAAGCAACAATGTATGAAAATGGGCCTACTGTGATGCCCTGCACCCATCCCGGTAAAAGATAAGAATAAATAAAGACATTTACTTTTGTCTTTCTCAAACTATCACTTTTTATCTTTCATAATTTTATTTTATTTTTCTTTTCTCCCTTTATACCTTATATATTTTAAAATCTAATTCTGGAATAGCTGAAGAGTTAAAATCAGAATTTTAAATAAAACAAGTTTATATTTGCTTTAAAGATTTTTTAATTTCTGTTTTTTCTTAAGTTTTTATCATTAATCTTAGTAAGGACAGTTGAGAAAAGTATTTCTCTCAACTTAATTAATATTACACTGAAATTTGATTTTGCTCTGATAACTTGTTCTAGATCTTTAGAAATTGAGTTAGTGCCACTAACTAGTTTGGAGGATTGTTTTGGGAAATCGTAAGTAAGGGAAGCTAGTTTTTACCTCAAATAGAGCTTTATGTTAGAATATCTTGTGTATAGGTGATGTGGTCAACAATTTCAAAGCTTCTTTGCATAAATTGTCTTTGCATGAACGTTAATTGTTTTGGTTTGAAAATGGGTTTGATGAATCTGCTAGATATATGTTGTTATAATGTTAAAGATGTTTTTGGAATGATATTTGATGATTTAACCATTAAGTGTTGTTATGGTTGTGGAAAGATTCTGGCAAATTATTATTTGTGGATTGAATCGGTAATGATGTGAATAATTGAAAGATGAAGTTGATGTTATACATTTGGGTAATGTATGAGTTATGCTTGTTTGAGTATATTAAGTATAAAATATCTTTTTAATAGAGATCCTCAAGTTTCACTAATGATCTAAGTCACATAGACTAAGATATCAGGTGGTGAGAAGCTAATGAGGGAGTTCATTCATATCGGGACTGCTGGTAGACACTCAGTATTGGATGTTTGAACTTACTCTGATCATTTCTCTTATATTCGAATGACAGTCTAAGTCTTGGGTATTGGATTAGTCTTTTCTCTTAAATTCGCTGGTAATCTAAGTCTTGGGTATTTGATTAGTCATTTCTCTTAGATTTGCTGAATTTAAGTCTTGGGTATTGGATTAGAGGTTAGTCTCTAGTAGGGGCATACTTGATAGGTCTTCTGGAAGAAGATAGGTCCATGTGTGACCTATATGTATTGATGTGGTCCATGTGAGACCTTTATGTATGATGTTTGACATGAGTACTTGAAATGAAAAAAGAAAACTTGTATTAAAACTTGATATGCTAGACTTTAAGGAAATTCTTATGACTAATATACTTTATTCTTTTTGCATGTATTTAGTATGTTATAAACTTTCAATTTTACTAGCTTATCCTTGCTTTTCATGTTGTTGTATAAACTGCGATGAATGTACTATGTACACGAGCAGGTGTATGTTTTGGAGCACCATAAATGCTCTTAAATTGATTTTCTTTTGTCTTATATACTTATATATATATATATATATATATATATATATATATATATATATATATATATATATATATATATGTTTTGATGTAGTTAAAGACTTTATGACCTTGATGTATTTGTGTTTTGATGTAGTTAAAGACTTTATGACCTTGATGTATTTGAACATTTTATGTAGAACTTTGAATCTTAAATGCATATTAATACTTGATAGTAAATAAAAGTTAGTTTAGTTGAGAAATCATTCTCTAATAGCCTCGCTTGAGTGAGAGAATCTAGCCCAAGCGAATTTTGGAGAAAAGTTCACTCTACAAGTCTTGCCTGAGCGAGATACAGCTCGCCTGAGCGAGCCCTTCATAAACAAAATAGGATGCTCTTTTAAGTTTTTTAGCCCAGGCGAGAAATTGTTCGTCCAGGCAAGGGTATTTTCACTCAAGCGAAAATAGCATTGGAACTAGAGTGCTCTCTGAACCATTTTCACTCAAACCAGAAAGTTTTCACTTGAGTGAAATGAATTTTTTGCTTGGGTGAAAAAAAAAACTCTTCTTTCCTTCTTCTTTTCTTCTCTTCTTATTTTCTTCCCTACTTCTTTTATTTATTTATTTATTTTATGATTTGAAATTATCCATTGGTTTTTTATAAAGGCTAAATGACAAATGTTATAGAATTTTTTGAACTGTTACACCTACTCTTTTTTTTTTTTTACTTTTTACAATTTTTTTAAGAATTATAAGTACAATTACGTTTCCCTAATGATAATTTCTGCCAAATTTTTTACAAAGACTAAAAAATAATTATTTAAATTGAGGATATACATTTTTAACTGCCTGTATATTTTAATTTAGAATTGACGTGAAAAGTTAAAAGTATATTTAATGAAAAGATAAATTATATTAAAAAAGTCTCTTTTTTAAAAAAAATTACAGAATTAATTATTAGTTTCATATAACAACTAATACATTTTATGAATTTATAAAAAAAAATACATAAAAGTAAGCATAGAAATATAATAGTTATATCAAATAACATAAACGAAAGTTTGATAAAAATATTTGGTTACAAAAACAATATTCTTATAAATTTAAAACACCAATACTAAAAAATAAAAATGAATATCATTAAAATATTTTCTAAAACATATAATTATTTTCACTGTAGAAAACAGAAAAAAAAAACAAATAATTTATCTAAACAGCGAAAGAATGACATTGTTTTTAAAATAAAAATTTACAAATAAGAATAATGTATACTTAAAAATATGTAATAACGCTTAAAAATTATTATCTCCACAATAAAATTAAAAAAATGATTGATATAATATCAAAATATTATAAATATATGTTAATTTAAAATAATATATACAAAATTTTAAATTTAAGAAATCCAGGAGCGTCAAGCCGCCCCTTCCGACTAAGTGATTTCGTCTCTGCGCCAAATTATGAGAATAAAATATAGTTCAAAACTTATATTTATTTATAACTATTCAAAATATTAATTTATATTGGTTCATAAATTTATTCATAATAGTTATATCATTAATAACAACTTCTTAAAAATAAAAATTACTCCCTCCGTCCTGACTGCAATTTAATGGTTTTTATATAAATTAGAAATATCACTTTTGAAAACATTTTTTGTCAAATAATTTAATATTTTAATAAATATATTAGTTTGATTGAAAGAGGATGAGTGCTTAATTTGAAGACATATTAAGAAAAAACAATTTATATTTCAATAAAAACTGAAAATATCATTCAGTTTAGTTTTTATAATAAAAAAAAAGTAAAAAAAAAAAAAAAAAAGTTTGATCTCAAATCAAATATTTAATAGGTTTTATTCGAACCTTTTAAACTTGAAAACTCATGAATTTGACACTGGGATCGTAAATTAGTCTATAGCAATTATGATTATCTCATTATGGTGACATTTTTTAATAATACAAGCACTGAAACAGGAAAAAAAACGATAAAAATATTTAATAATATGACTTTGTTATATATCACTTTATTCTTTACTATTTAATGAAAATGCAGAAAAAAATATTTTTAATAGATAAGTGTTTTTGTTTTTAATCAGTGCATTATTTTTCTTTCTATTAATTGCTGTGGTAGCTGTCACAGTTTGGTCTGGTGTGTTGGGAGCAGTGTCTGGTTGGCAAGTGGTCAAAGTTGAACAAAAAATGATAGTTGCCATAATTGATAGACGATGGCTGAATAATTTATATTTTTCTTGTTTGAAATTTGATAACACAATTATTTCAATTGCACGTTTTATATTCACTTTACACTTAAATATATTATTATTTTATTATAATAAAATATTTTATTTAAAAATAATAATTACAGGATAGATGTTTTTTTAATAGTGGTGTCAAAAAAGGTATTTCCTAATTTCAACAAAGAAAGTAATTGTGAATTGAATTCATTATATATACCATGAGCAACTCACCTTTTCCTCGACACAAACTCAATAGGTTCTCATAATCTCACTTGGAACAAAAATGGAGTTTGCACATCTAATCTTTTTAGCTTTTTTATGTGTAAGCTATTTTCCTCCATCTTTGCTATAGCTTCATAATTTTTTACATTGTTTTAACTTCATCGTTTTACATGTTTTTCAACAATGCATGATTTTCATCATCATATATCTCACAAACCCTAACCTACCAACCACACAACAAAAATATTTGATCAGTTATGTTTTGACCTAATTATAGAGACCCTTTTCTTGACTATCAAGAAACTCAATTTCAGATTTGATTACAGTTCAATCAAGAATACATCTGAGCTTTTCTTTTTAATCTTGATAAGTTAAAAGAAAAAATAAACTATTTTTATTTCTACTTTAAAATTACGTGAAACTTTTTAATATATGGAAACAAGTGTTTCTTAACCTATAACTGTTGTAACACTTCTGTTCTTCAAACAATTTTTGCAGCTAACTCTCAGAAAAATTGATGCCTCGCAATCTGCTAAAGATTATTGGCTTTCTGTTTTTCCAAACACTTCAGTGCCCAATCCTCTCCAAGATTTCGTGTTGCCTCGTAAGTTACACCAATTATTTAAGGCATCAATATATGTTAAACCCTTTTGCAATGTGATGAGGAAGATTTTTATGATTGTTCATATTTGTATACGCAGCCAGCAAAACCAAATTGCCTATTCCAGTGGAAGAAGAGAAACAGTATTGGACTCTCTTTTTTGAACATGAGCTTCATCCTAGAAAGATGATGCATTTGGGCCTCCAAAGAAATTCTAATACTAAACCATCCTCAAGAACAACAAGCCAACCTTTTGGAGCATGGTTGCATGGAAAAGTGACAGAGAAATATAATCTTAATGAGGTTTGTGGGAAGGCAGCTGCTAAAGGAGAAGACAAGTTTTGTGCAGCATCCTTGGAATCAATGATGGGTTTTGCCATTTCAAAGCTTGGGAAGAATGTTAAGGTGATTTCAAGTTCCTTTGACAAGAATCATGATGAATATAGTGTTGAGGAAGTGAAGAAAGTTGGAGAAAAGGCTGTTATGTGTCATAGACTGAATTTTGAAAAGGTTGTGTTTTATTGCCACCAAATCAATGCAACAACAACTTATATGGTTCCATTGGTAGCCTCTGATGGAACTAAAGCTGAGGCACTGACCATTTGCCACCATGATACAAGAGGAATGGATCCTATTGTGCTTTATGAAGTTCTCAAAGTCAAGCCTGGAACTGTACCTGTTTGCCATTTTGTTGGCAATAAGGCTCTTGCTTGGGTACCAATTCTAGCCACTAAGGAATCTTGTTTTGCCTAGATTTTATGCATGTATACATAGTTCATCTATGTTAGTTTATTATGATTGTGAACAATAATCGAAGACTTTCATGTGGGTTGGTTGGCCTAGATGTTATATGTATACATATTTCATTTATGTTAGTTTTTATTGTGATTGTGAACAAAAAATCGAGGACTTTCATGTGGGTGTTCATGTTTTAACATGACTTGTGCTAAAGTGATCTCTATGCGGAGTAGTCGCATTTATTTCAAATAAATTATATTAGTTTTTTATCAGAAAAAAAAATCCTAAGCTAGTTACAGCTATGTGTGTCTTATTATTTATGTTGGTACCACAAAGTCAATAATGAGATGTATAATTGAGGATTTTTTTACTAAATTAGGACAATTTCTCTATAATATTATCAAAATGATATAGTTTTTTTTTTAATTATGTGAATAGGCATGTGTGATCGTTATACAATTTTATTGTTAAGAAGTCATGATAATATATAATGACTTTGTTTAGTTTTGTACTGAAATTGTATTGACTAAACATGCTTTCATTGTTAACGATGAAATAGTATGATTTAACTCTTAACTTGTTTAGTATGTGTTAATATCTTTTTTTCTAATTTTTAGAGAAAATGTGTTAGATTTTAACGATTTTGGTTACTTGCATTGAAAGTTGAAGTACTGTGTGGATTGCAATAAAGTCGTGTTGAGTTGACACAACTTATACATGTAGTAAAGTCATGCACTTTACACGATTTTACTTTTTTGAATGATATATTTATGTATGATATGTGAATTTAAGTCACAAATACAAGATTATTAGTGAATAATAGTCTGATATGGTACATTAAGCATTGGAACTTATAAATATTTCTAACTTTACTGATGGTTGAAGTGACATATACTATGATGTCATATGATGAAAAATCAAATGAAGGGTTTATTGCAGATCTAGCATAAGATAAGTTCCAGATTTTGAATGTCTTAAACTTGTCTCATACTCTTAAGGAATCGAAGTGTGAGATACTTATATGAAATGGGTAATAGTCTTTTATAAGACTTACTTAATAGAGGTCTTCCGAAAGATATTAATAGATATTTACTTAGAAAATATCAATGATGTATAGATCTATGTGTAATATGAATAAATATACGTGCATGCAATGTACTCGTTCGATGAAATGATAAGAAATTATAATGGTTATTTCATTATTTGTTGATGTTTAAATGCATTATCATAAATCATGGTATGATGATATCTTTCTTTAAGTAACTTACCCTTATGTTGTTGTGTATGTAATGTTTAGGGTTTAAGGTTTAGGGTTTAAGGTTTAGAATACATGAGCATACTCGAAAGTTGGGTCTAAATGTGTGTTTTTTAACGTGTTGTTTAATTTAGAGACTAACTTATTTATATATACTTATTTTGATAAATTTGAATTGTTCTACACAAGTCTATTATTTATGCATTTTATTTTATTCAAAATTACAATTATTAAAAATATTAATAAAAATAATAGTACCTAATATTTTCAATTAGAATAAATGAAAAAAACTGAATGTATTTCTATTGAATTAGAAAAATTTAAAAATTAAAAATATTTTTATTATAATTTTGATTTTAAGTATTAAAAATCTATATTTTGATTAAAATTACGTTTTAAATATATATATTTAAATGTAATTATATTTACAAAAATATATAAAGGAGATTCTCCCACTATATTCCTATTTTTATCTTAATTATATTTTAAAATTAAAAGAAAAAGAAAAAGAAAAAAAATGTAATTTCTTAGTTTACTCTTTTATATCCCTGCTGTACTCTTAATTATATTTTAAAATTAACAAAAGAAAAAAATTCTATAACGATAAATAAATGAGATTCTACTATACATTTTATATTATTATTTTACATTTAATTATATTTTAAAATTAAAAATATATAACAATGTATAAAGGATACATATCTAATATTCTTATTTTACTCTTAATTATATTTTTAAATTAAAATTTAAAAAAAAAAAAAAAAAAAAAAAAAAAAAAAAAAAAAAAAAAAAAACCTATCCAAACACTAAAATTAACTTTAGTATCACCCGCTAGTTTTTTTATGGGACTTCGATTATTGATATTTTTTCTTTAAAATATATAGAGGCGTGTAGTTTCTCTTTTCCACTATTTAATTGGAATACATAATGAATAGAAACTAGAATATATATTAAATAGAAAATAAAATAAATTTAAATATAGTTACTTTTAAATATTATTATATATTTATTACTTTATTTTAGGACTATTTAAGAAAAACTATAATATTTTAAAGAAATAAAATTTATATTATTAACAAAAATTAATTTATAAATAAATATTACATATATTAATAATTATAACAAATTATAACATTGTATTAAAAATATGTTTAATTATTATAAATAATTATCACTTATAATGTTAATGTTATAAATAATTGCATTTAAATATATCTAATTATAATATTTTATAATTAAATTTTAAAATGATTACACTATAACAATATCTAATTAAATGTATATAGTTTCCAAAAAGAGTAAGATTTTTTTGTAAAAAATATCTTTTTTTTTTTTACTTTTCTCTCAATAATAAAGATTTTTATAATACTGTTTTTTTTTTTTTTTGTATTGGAATAGAGGGATACCATTGCAAAAATGTTACTTACTAATTTGGTTGAATATAATTAAGTGTATTAAATTCGTTGTGAATTTAAATTCACAAGGTAGTTAGAAAACGTGCAATAACTAATTCTATAAAAAATTGACTGAAATAAATTTCAAATCACATTATAATAAATTAAAAAAAAGTGTAATAGTTATCTTAAATAAATTAAACGAATTTTAAATTCGAAAGCAAGCTTACTTGGTAAAAGATACAATATTATAATTTCGATTTACGCATAAATAACATCTGTGAGAAATAATGATACATTTTTTTCCAGTGAGTTTTTATGCATGGTAGAGATTAAACATAGATTTTGTGGTTTGTGATTATTCTCGTATGAGTGTAAGAATAATTAACAAGGTTGTCAATCATTAAGTTCATAATAATATATTTATAAATAAATTCATATTTCATAATAAGAAAAATATTTAAATTATGAGTTCTCGTGTCTCGTATAGTTGTAATCTCGTGTCACCCATTTTTACAAATGGTTGAAAACAACACCTCAATTATCTCAAACCATCATCTCTTTATTTATTTATTTTCTTTATCACGGTTGATTTTTGTCACCCTTTATTTATTTAAATTTTAAAATAAAATTGAATCAATGGAAAGCTTAAATCTAGTTAAAATTAAATGTTTGATCATTCTTTCACTTAGATTCTTCTTTTAAGATATTATAATAATAAAATGTAGTTTGGGGAATGATTACATCAAATATTGATTTTTATCTGTTCTTCCTTTTTTCCGTGGCTTCTGTGGGTCAGACAGCGACTACGGGCCACCCAGTCAAATAAATGGGCTTGCCCGTAAACCTCTAACTATACAAAGGCAATTGTTTCCTACACCCCTTCTGTACTTCCACCACCTACTTCCACAATTTTCAAAATGACTATTTTATCACTTCTTAAAGAGACTTTCGACTACCTGCTTCAAAAAAAATTTCAAAAACCACCTTCTAGAATTTAAAAAATACAATACAATACACTTTTTTTAAACAGGAAAAGATTTTCAGAATTCCTAACATCTTTTTCACCCAATTGTGACGGTGGAGGTTAAAAAAGTAAATAGAGGTGCAGGAAGTAATTGCCCAAACAAATCCCGATTGCATTGGTAATATTAAAAGTTCAATCATTTAAAAATTAAATTGATTTAAATGTTAATATGCATTAACACCCCTAATATTCGTACGATATATTATCTAATGGTATTAACAGTAATTATCAACATAAATCCTGTGTTTTAACATCAAATTCATCAATTTATAGCCCAGTACAACCAGTGGAAATTCAAATGGATTTGAATACGTAGTAGCCAATTGGTAGTGTTCAAGCCTCAATGTTCAGTTTTATGCACCAGGGGCCCTTCAACAATTGAAGGCATTATTTCACCCTCAGAAGGCGCATAAAATTAAAGGCTAAAATGCAATGACAAAACCAGTCTCTGAATGAATGTTCTTCAAACACAACGGCTAGAGTAAAGGCAAAATATAGAACATCCAATTAAGGGTCAAGGGCGTATTAATATGGATGTCAAAAACAAGTACTTTTAAACAGCTCATATGGCCAGTCGCACTAATATTCCAGTAATTCAAGCTATTTAAATGAAGCATAACAAAACTTGTAAACTCCTCAAAACAAAACTAGCTAGTTTAATTAAACAATGGCCTGTGACTTGTTGAGGATCACACCTTCGTATTTCACCTGGAACCACTTCATGGCATCCTCCTTGGTAACACGATGCTGGATCCCAACACGAGACTTGCATCGGCGGCGACGGCCAACACGATAACCAGGGCGCTCCAGAACAACAAAGAAGTCCATCCCATAAATACCAGTTGAGGGATCATACCTGAAGACGAGCCAACGTTCAACAATGATTAAACAAATTTTTTAATTGAGAATAGTTAGAAGTACATTTCAATTATAATAAGATCATACAAATAGAAGAAACCAAATTCAATGGGCATAACAAAAACAATACATGAAGACAATCATAGATTGAATTTCAATCTGTTGTTCTCAAGGCTAGAGAACCGTATGCAAAACAAGAGAAACGCAGAAATGTAGATTTAACATGCATTATGATGGCAAATCCGTCTATCTTCCACGCACATGCAAAAATCTTTTCACACCACCACTATAGAACAGTTCGGAACTGGATAGAACCAACCTCCAAAATACCAATACCATAATCCATTTTCCCTTTTACAACTAAGGAATGATTAATTGATTAATGGAAAAAAAAAAAAGTTATGCAGCTTTGTATCTGTTAATAACAGCTTCAAGTACTGCAAAATGAGTATAACAACAATAAATAACATGTATTTTATCAAAAACAGCAAGAGATTTTAAGCTTACTTGATTCCCAAGTCAATATGCTCCTGAATACCAAAGCCAAAGCACCCAGTATCACTGAAGTTTCTTCGCAGAAGTTCATATTCCTTCACCTTCAATCCACTCTCCAGAAGCTGCATTGCCTTGTCACCTCTAACAGTGACATAGCATGCAATCTTTTCATTTCTTCTGATACCAAAAGAACGGACAGTGTACCTTGCTGCAAACAACAAAGAACAAATAAACAATCAGAGAACAGCCAGTTGCAACTAGAAAAATTGTTGTGTTCGTAAAGGTGGAGCAGACAAGGTGCGCCTAATACAACTTAAACTAGCAAACATGTTGCATGTAGGTACATTAATCTTCAGGAATAACCATCCCATCACCATCAAAGACGTTTTTTGAGGAAAATATACAAAATCACGCATGTTAAGTTTAAAAGATATGAAACATGATACGTTTAAAATTTTCAATGGTTTACAGAAATTAAAATATTCTTAGTTCAATACATTAGCCTAGACCTGTAGGTTATCATTCCAAGCATTTAACCAGATATTGTACCTTGAAGCCAACCAAGGGGTTTCAAGAATCTTCTGGTATTTTCATTTTGGCTCCATGCGGCAGACAGGTGGACAAAGAATGAACTCCTGCTGGTGACTCAATTATAGAGCCAAAACATCCCAATTAACAGCAGTTTGTTTTAGACCCCAAATAAGGTAAAATTGCAGACAAATGCGTCTTGTTGCTAGAATGCAGCATTACAAAACCAAATACCCTTAATATTGTAACTAAATACAATTCTATGAGGCTAGCAAATATCAGCCGAAGTATTTCACCAGGTATTGTGTCTTGAGAACAACCCAGGGGTTTCAAGGATCTTCTTCTGGTATTTTCATTTTGGCTCCAAGCGGCAGTCAGGTGGCCAATGAATGGACCCCTGCTGATGACTCAATTATAGAGCCAAATCTATCCCCATTCACAACCATAGTTGCTTTAGTTTCAAAACAAGGTTTCAAGTTATAACCAACAGCAAACCAAGGCCGCAGTTCTATCACAATCCTTAATATTGCAATTGCAGGAAAATGCAGCTTGCATCCACCACACAGACACAGATCAAAACACCTATCATTGTAACATTGCAGCCACAGAAATGCAGTACAATCACATTATGACCCTATCCTCAATTCCTTGTTAATCAAATTAAGGGAATTGATTTATTAGCCAAGGTGATATCATAAACTAAACATGGTGAACTTCAATGAATACACAAGTTACAAAATAACAACCTAAGCAAGCCACAAAATATAACTACTCACACAATGGTAGGAGCGAGCATGAAAAACTATTCCCAACACCAACAACATCCCTTTCGTCTTTTAATCTGAGCATTCAAAATTTTTTAAAAACCAACTTCCCCAAAAATAAAGTAATTCAATCAAGCACATATTCCAGTTACAAAAACCGAGAGAACACTTACATAATTACTACATAAACACTCTCTCTTATTAGAAGAGAGAGAACATTTAGAGAAGAGGAAATTATATAAAACCATGTCTAAGTAACCCTAATAATGAGAAGAAGAAAAAGAAAAACCACCTTTGGAAAACACTGGGGTTTGGCCACTAAGCTGTTCCAACACCTGTAACAACAACAATAAAAAAAAGGGTTCAAATCAAAATTAAAATAAATCAAAAATAAGGATTGAAAAATTAAAAATAAAAATAAAAATAAAAATAAAAAAAGAACCTTTGCGGCTCTGGTGAGACGATCGCCACTCTCTCCGACGGAGATGTTGAGGACGAGCTTCTGGACCTTGATTTCCCGCATGGGGTTGGACAGTTTCTTCTCCGAAGCCTAATGCAAACAGAAGAGAAAACCCAAAGGAGTTGAATTGATAAGAACGTGTGAGAAAGATGAAGAGAGAAGAGGAATGAAGAGAAACAGAGACTCACCATTGCGAAATGGAAGCTGAAGAGAAGGGAGAGGGTTGCAGCGGCAAGATGCAATGGTAGTGGGTTTGGGGACAGAGAACAGAGTAAATATGAGAGTGGGAGAAACTAGGGTTTTGGTATGTGTGCGTTATGACTATAATACCCCTGATTAATGTCCATATCTATTTTTGTTAGGTTAAAAAATAATACAGTTTTTGTAATTAATAATTAATACTTTGATTTTAATTTGTGGATAAAATATTTTATGGTATTGATTTTAGTCTAATAATAATGATGAAAATGTTATACCTTTGCAGTCTCTTGAAAATGGGTATTTCTTTTATATCCCCAATGAAAAACTATATAATTAGTATTAAAAGTGAGATAATATAAACATATGAATCTGTGTAAGGACAAAAATTAAAAACGGTTTTGTTCGTAATTCATTTATTGTGAAAACATTTAAATTAGTAAAATAAAGGTGGTCATAAAGTTTTTTAAGAAATTATTTGGATCCAGGTGTAGATTTGTGCAAACAGATTAAAAGGTGAAAAGTTAAAAAATAAAAATATATATATAATATTTAAAGAAAAAAACAGGCAATTTCATTTTTTTAAACTTTCTAAACAAAAATTTGGGAGGGGAAGGATTCAGGACTTTTCAAACTTAATTTATTTAATTATTAATATATTTATATTTATATTTATTTAATAATAATATAAACATAATGAATTATAAAATATTATTATTATTAGTAACAATATTAGTTTTTAATAAAATTATAATAAAAGTAATAAGAATTAAATTAAAATAAATTTATTAAAAAAATAATTTAATTATATAATATATCATATAATATTAATAATTATTAAAATAATAATAAATATTAATAGAAAAATATTAATAGAAATTATAATAATATTGGAAATAAATTTATAAAATAATATTATTATTATTAATAATAATAATTTAATTTTTATTTTTAAATAATTAATATTCTTATAACTTTATCAAAAATAATAATAATTTATTAATCACAAAAAAACAAATTAATTATATTTAATTTTAAATTCCAATTTCATCTATTAAAAAAAAATTTTATCAATTATACACATCACATCAATCACAAATTTTTATAAAATTTTCACTCAAATTCACCCTCTCATCCAAACATACCCTAAATAGAGAAATGAAATAACAAGGTAAAATGAATAGATAAATAAACTATGTTCAATATTTTTATATAGATAAAACTCGAAATATTAAAAATTTTACTATTTTTAAATATCTTTGTTCGTTATGTAAATTGTTCTATTTGATTTTAAAATTTTAGAACAAATAAAAGTATATCAAAATCATGATATTCAATGATGGTTTTAGTGAGAATTGCATTCTTAACTCAACAATAGAAGTTATTACTAAACTCTAAAAATTAACACTAAGTGAGAAGTTAAGATTATTTATGGTGTAACTTTTTTACTTTAGAGTGTAGTAAGAGCATAAAACCTCATATTTTTTTATAAAAATTTAACATACTTAGTCTTTATTATATAAGAATTGGTGTAATTTACAATAATATTTTTTTCTCTAATCTTCATCTTGTTAATCAAAATTCTAATCATAACTTTAATATCATTTTTTTTTATCAAATATTTATTGTGAACAAACATAAAAATCACAAGAAGTGAGAGTTAAATTGAGATTTAATTAATTTTTAAAAATGTTTGGCAAAATAATCATAAGAATTAATTTTTTAAACAATCAAACTAAAGGTATTTTATATGATGTGTCGTGTTAGACTTTTTTTGCATCTTCATTGGATTATTTGTCTGAATATTTTCTCATATATTTAGACTAAGATTTTTTGTCTAATATAAAGTTTTTGATGCATATTTAACTTATAAAGATACGTTGAGACCCACTACACAAGAACTCTATGTTTGTTAGAGCTTCTAATAGACATCATCTTTACAGCTCACCACACAAAGAGTTTTGGCTTTTAGTGCAATAGAAATGGTCGAGAAAATTACTTGTAGTTATTCCTTGTCTTCAAGCTTGACAAGAGAGTTCTTTCTTTCCCATACTTATCTTACATATTCATTTAATTGTTTTTACATTAAGGACCATGTGTGATTTAAGTGTAAAAGAAAAGAATTATTTTACTTTCTTATTTTGATTTTCTTATTTTTCTTTCTTTTGATTTTATGTTAACTACACAGTAAAAGATTTATGCATGTTTTCATTATATTCACAGGAGTGTCTAGTGGCTAACATTTTCATAATTCTTAAAAAAATGGTTTATTGAGTTATATTGGTTAGATTCTATATAAATTGTTGAATAAGTTGGTTCTAAAAATTATTAGATCTAGAGTTTAGGGTTTAGGGTTTAGGATGTAAAACAACTATAGAAATGTCTAATTAGCTTACTTTGTAGAAAATTTTCCAAAATGCTTTTAATCTATACTCAAACTCTCTTCCCATTTTTTTGGAGTTAACAATTTCTTTCAGTTGGTACTAGAGCTAACATTTTGGAGTTAGTTCTTTAAAATACTAGAGGAAAATATCCTAAATGACATGAAAACAAGTTGTAAATAGATTTATATCATCATATTCTTTGAATCCTACTACATTCTTCGAATCCTATTGCATAAACATGATGGATGTGATAGAAAATAGTAATTACATACCTTTAGATGAAGACAATAAGTCATTCCAAGGTTTTTTTTCGAATGATGATCATAAGTAAAGGTTTATGCTAAACTCAAAGGCTTCTAACTTTTTGATGTGCACTCTATCAAAAGATGAGTACTCCAAAGTATGCGCATTCAAGGGTGCTAAGGAAATGTGAAACACTCTTAAGATCACGTATGAGGGTTTCCACTAATGTAAAAAGGAATAAGCTTAGTCTACTTACCCGATAATGTGAGTTGAAATATGTTTAACAGGTTCCAAATCATATTGGCCAAGTTGAATTCACTAGGTCATTATGATATTTATGATCATACTAATAAAAGTTTGCACAACTTGCATAGACAATTGAGACTGCAAGTAACAATTATGAGAATTTTTCAAGGACTGAAGAGCATGCTTTGAAATAACTTGTTAGCATATTTAAGGTGCACAAGTGGAAGCTCAATAAGACATTTATTAAAAAGAGAAGTCCTTGGAACTTAGAGCTCAAGGAAAGACCATTGTCCTACCAAAGTCTTGAAGATGGAGAAACTCATAACATTCCTGTTATACATCAAACGCTCTGAAGTAAACAACGAGATCTCTTTTATCTTTCTCAATATTTATCAGATATCGAGATGAAATGAAGTTTTAGAGGAAAAGACATACTCCTCACAGGTTAAAGACTAAAAAAAAGAAAAAGACTCAAGTGGTATACTATGAATGCAAGAAGCCAATAATATTATAGTCAAAATGTCTTAAGGTTAACAAGAGTAAAGCGAAATACAAATGTTTCTCTAGAAAATATGTCAAGAAGGTTTTTGTGTCCACTTGGAAGGATATGGATGACTCTAAAGATGAAGAGGAAAAGTTGAAAACATAGCCAACCTCTACATTATGGTCAACACATAATCTAAGTTATAATAAGAGAAGTTTAAAGATGGGATAGATTTTACTTGTAGCCATGTTGTCATAGAGGCATACTATAAACTCCCTTTTAACTTCTCTCTTGTCTCTAAAATATACCAACTTCCCTTACTTTTGTCTTCCTTGCACTTTAAGAATTTGAAAGGTTGAAGAAGAGGAGAAAGCTAAAGTGTGTACAAAACTTCTTGATCACATTAAAAAGTCTAACCTTATCATCAAACACTAAAACTCAAATTCAAAATCCAAATTTTCCAAAGACCCACAAAAATCCCAAAATCATTGCATTCACCTTCCAAGTTGGAAAGGTAAAAAAGTAAGAAATGAGGAAAAATAACTTACCTTAGCAAAACAACAAAGCTCCGGACCCCTTGTAGCTAGCTTATAATGGGTTAACATCATTAAGTCACTCTACTTAATTCTAAAACAAAATTACAAATTGTGAAAATATGTCCAATATATAATAAGGGGGGATTGAAATGTGTATTAAGAATTTCTAAAAACTTTTTGCAAAGTTTTTTCTGATAGATAGGAGTAGACAAAGTTTCAAGCTTCATTGACACATTATCAAACAAGTTTTCTAAAAGACCACGTCTAATAAATAATCGCTAGACACAACTTCAGATGTTTTGTCTAAAATACTTTTCAAAGTTGGTTTTTACTAAAATCTCCTTCCAAGATTAGATGCAATGCAAAAAGGATAAGTGATTAAAGAAATTTACACAATGTCTTTTCATATTAGTTTGTCTGATAAACCAAATTGTGTCCAGTTCTTGGTCAAAGTAATTAAGACTGACCAATGCAGACTATCTTTACAAAAATACAAGTATTATTTGGACTCAACCACTTCTAGCTAAACACAAGTATTCTTCAAACTCAATTATTCATAGCTAAACACTAGTATTCTTTGAAACACAACCACTTTTAGATAAACAAGAATAATCTTTGAAATGTAGTCATTCTTGGCTAGACATAAGTATTCTTTAGAACACAACCAATGCTACCTCAACCACTTCTAGCTAAACACAAGTATTCTTCAAACTCAATTATTCATAGCTAAACACTAGTATTCTTTGAAACACAATCACTTTTAGATAAACAAGAATAATCTTTGAAATGTAGTCATTCTTGGCTAGACATAAGTATTCTTTAGAACACAACCAATGCTACCTATAAATGAGTATTATTCGAATTACAACCACGGTTAGCTACACATGAGATTCTTTAAATTGTGGTCACTCCTAATTAAGCACGAATATTGCTTGGACGTACTCACTCCTAACAAAGTCGCTTTATTAAACAAAATGTGTGATCTACAAGATCACATATTGCTAACTAAAAGAGGATAACGTCTTAAGATGAATACGGAATAATAAACACTCTTTCAGGTTGTTGCAAACATACTCATTGTTCTTGCTCACACACTAAGGCCAAAGAATTGTTAAAAAGCTTTAATGTTCTTTTCATGATTATTGTCATCATGATTATCAACTTATCTTTTTCAAAGAGAACTTCTTTATATGTAATTAAGAAGAGAGTTTTATTGCAAATATTTTTAGAACCATTGTAAGACAAACTAAAGTTTTTCTTCTTCAATTATAGTTTATCCATACTTTGGAGCTTATAGAAACATTAAATGCTATTTACTTAAACATAATTTGCATATCTCTTCTTTAAGCAACACTCTAATATATTAAAGAAACACTCTAATATATAACATCATTTAGTATACCTGGGCTAGATAACTTTTCTCTAAAATGAAGAAAAGCAAGGCGCATGTGAGACTAAAAATCCTTTTAGACATACATCCTATCACATTATAGAAATTATTGGCATGGAACGTTCTTCAATAAATCTTGTCGTTGTCACTTTGGCGTAAGCACTTAATTAAAATAAATTTGGGTATGTTGGATTATGTTATAAGACAAACAACATAAACATACATTAGTTAGCAAAAGTTTAAGCATGTATTAAATTTAATCATCACTTGTTACCTAATTTCACAATCCAATATTATAACAATAGATCTTACACTTCAATAAATCTTGTCGTTATCACTTTGGCGTAAGCACTTAATTAAAATAAATTTGGGTATGTTGGATTATGTTATAAGACAAACAACATAAACATACATTAGTTAGCAAAAGTTTAAGCATGTATTAAATTTAATCATCACTTGTTACCTAATTTCACAATCCAATATTATAACAATAGATCTTACACTTCAATAAATCTTGTCGTTGTCACTTTGGCGTAAGCACTTAATTAAAATAAATTTGGGTATGTTAGATTATGTTATAAGACAAACAACATAAACATACATTAGTTAGCAAAAGTTTAAGTATGTATTAAATTTAATCATCACTTGTTACCTAATTTCACAATCCAATATTATAACAATAGATCTTACACTTCAATAAATCTTGTCGTTGTCACTTTGGCGTAAGCACTTAATTAAAATAAATTTGGG
>Ga0209489_101414_pt1 | contig 49272 bp, 18 predicted proteins | sample SiratrowhiteBW_FD_187527 | JGI IMG/M metagenome (GOLD analysis project Ga0209489, IMG submission 187527) | Root nodule microbial communities of legume samples collected from California, USA - Siratro white BW (SPAdes) (version 2) | ecosystem: Host-associated > Plants > Roots > Nodule | place... | reverse complement strand
TTTTTAAGAACAAAGAAAAAAAAAAAAAGACAAAATAATAGATGTAAAATAATTGTAAGATTTTTTCCTAAAGTGTTATCTATGGACTTTTAATTGAAATTAAAAAATGTATAGGAAATTTCGTTTGACGTTCACCATTTTAATTTTCCATAAAATAAAATTGAAGCAATATGAATAGACGTAACTGATGAACGTGGTCTTGAAAAATATGATTCTATGGGAAGAAATATGTATATAATGAAATTCAATGTTGAAAAGCATATGGTTGGGTAAACAAATACTATTAAAATCCAATTACATATATATATATATATATATATATATATATATATATATATATATATATATATATATGTAGACTTTGACATTTACCATGTGACTTTATTTTTCTGAGATACAAGGACGACTTATTCAAATACATGTTTATACTTTTACTTGCTTCAACCACTTATTAATATTTCCACTACCCATCGTATTCAAATTTGACCCAATCTTTATACAACTCTTCAATTCATTTTCAGCTCCCGCGTTCAATCACTGCGTAAATTTGCAGACACTGCGTCAGAAACAATTCAAATAATAGGAAGAAAGTATTGTAAGATATATTAAAATAATTACTTCAATTAAAAAAAGGAAAAAATTAAACGAATCTGCACTATTGGTCTAAAACTATATATATTATGTAATACCCATTTACCTAATACACATACTCATTACTCTCGTAATATAATATAAACATAATTAACAAATAGTTCCCGCAAAAGGATATTCATCCTAAAAGTTAATATAATGAATAATGTCTTACTCTGTTCCAACTACAGCTGATCTGGCAATAATACTTTAGACTCAATATTAAAGTTATCATTTAAATGATGTTTACCGATATCTAGAAAACATAGATTTCCATATAAAGCCAAAAGCAACTGAAAATTCATTTTAACTGAAAGTTAAAAAAAAAAAACACCAAAATTGTTAAAACAATGTAAATAAAAATTTAAACCTTAGTCAATAAGTAAACTAGTTGAAAATATCAGTTTTCTCACCTAACTACTAATGAGCTAAAATTCGAATAAAAAGTCAATACATTTTTAGAAAAAAAAAAAGAAATTTACACTAAATGACAAATTTATTATAGCAATAATTGATCTAATTTTGAAAGAGACCAAAAATAAAATTAAGAATGGAGAAAACAAACCCAAAGTATAAATAGAAAGAGAATAAAAGAAATTGAATGAAGAATAAAAAGAAAAGAAAAAACTTATATCACTTAGACATGTTTTTTTCGTTGTACATGATGCAATTAAATATCGTAAAAAGTGGAAGAAAAAAATATCTGTTGAGAAAGAGTGGGCGAAAATATGGAGAGAAAAATAAAAAATAAAAAAGATAAAAATAAAATAAGTGAATATTAAAGTTGTAGAAAGAGGAAGAAGAAATTGAATAAAAAAAAAAAGAAAAGAAGAAAAGTAAAAAGAGAAAGGAGAGGGAGTGTCCCTATCTGATCTGAACGGGAGTTTTACCGTGTATGTATGTAGTCCATAGTCTTCACTCTCTCTCACCGCTTTTCTTCTTCTTTCCTTTCTTTCTCTCTGTTTTCGCAATGGCTCATCTCTTCAGAGACCTCTCATTGGGCCATTCAAAGAGAGACGCAACGCCGCCGCCGCCGCCGCCGATAATGCCTCCAAAACCTTCCGCTCTTTCTTCCGCCGACGACCTCCCCTCTCCGCTCGGCCAACTCGCCGCAACTCTCTCCGATTCCGACCTCTCCCTAACGGCCTTCGAGATCTTCGTTGCCGCCTGCCGCACCTCCTCCGGCAAGCCTCTCAGTTCCGTCCCCAACCACTCCTCCGCCAATTCACCCGGCCAGAACTCGCCCAACTCGCCGGCGCTCCAGCGATCCATCACCTCCACCGCCGCCAGCAAGGTTAAGAAGGCATTCGGCTTGAAATCGCCTGGCTCGGGGTCCAGAAAGAGCCCTGGCTCCGGTTCGGCTTCCGGTTCGGGCCAGGGAAAGCCGAAGCGGCCGTTAACTGTCGGAGAACTCATGCGGAACCAGATGAGGGTTTCCGAAGCCATGGATTCGCGCGTGCGACGCGCTCTTCTCAGGATTTCCGCTGGCCAGGTCATAACACTCTTCGCTTAATCCACTCTTCACGTTTTTTCCCGCCTCCTGCAATGCATGTGACAAGTGATCGTTGATCTGGTTCGATTTTACTTGCTTATCGGTTATCACTGAGGTTTTAAATTGCGGCCGCTGTTGAGGTTTGAACGCAATCCTTGATATCGCGAGAAATTGCGGAAAAATGCGGCTGCAGTTGGTGTCGCCGAGAGTTCAAAATCCTTTTATCTGCTATTGGATTCTGTCGTATTTTTCGCGTGATTGTTACTTTGATCCGACTATAACTGACACGTGCTCGAATAATCATATTCACGAAGTGCTAGTTAACTTGCTCTTAATTGTTGCGTGTGTTGAATTGCTCGATATATGAATCAATATTGTGTCATTGAAGCTTAATTGAGTGTTTGTTCGTTGTAGGTTGGAAGAAGGATTGAGTCTGTGGTGGTTCCGCTTGAGTTGCTGCAGCAACTCAAGGCTTCGGATTTTACTGATCAGCAAGAGTATGTTGAGTGGCAGAAAAGAACCTTGAAGGTTCTCGAGGCTGGTTTGATTTTGCATCCACAAATGCCCTTGGATAAGTCGAATTCTGCGGCACAGCGGCTGCGGCAGATTATTCATGCTGCATTGGATAAGCCTATCGAAACCGGGAAGAATACTGAGTCTATGCAGGTTCTTCGTAGTGCCGTCATGTCTCTTGCAAATAGGTCGTATGATGGATCTTATGCTGATTCATGTCACTGGGCAGATGGGATTCCTCTGAATCTGCGGCTTTATGAAATGCTTTTGCAATCATGCTTTGATGCTAATGATGAATCGTCTATTATTGAGGAATTTGATGAGCTGATGGAACAAATCAAGAAGACCTGGGGTATCCTTGGGTTAAATCAGACGTTGCATAATCTTTGTTTCACTTGGGTTTTGTTTCACCGGTTCGTTGTGACTGGCCAGGTGGATTTGGAACTGCTATCTGCTGCTGATGGCCAGCTGGCAGAAGTTGCAAAAGATGCAAAGACAACAAAAGATGCAGAATATTCCAAAGTTTTGAGTTCTACGTTGACTTCAATATTGGGGTGGGCTGAGAAAAGGCTCCTTGCATATCATGAAACTTTTGACCGGGGAAATGTTGAAACCATGCAGGGCATAGTCTCTTTAGGGGTTGCAGCAGCTAAGATTTTGGTTGAGGATATATCAAATGAGTATCGCCGGAGGAGAAGAAATGAAGTCAATGTGGCACGCGAAAGAATTGAAACCTACATCAGGTCATCACTACGCACTGCTTTTGCCCAGGCAAGTTCATCTGTCACCCGTTTTTTCCATTTAGTAAATGACTTGATGTTTATCATCTACTTGGATTGCAATAGTGCTCGAAGAGGGATATTGGGGTTAAAAACAACACTTTAAATCACCAGTGTGTCGCATATGACAATATAGCTTCTGCACTTTTTTTACTTATTATAAAATCAGTGTGAAATTATATTGATATGCAAACTGCTATTCGAGGTGATTGCAAGTGGGTAAACTAGACGACATACTGTACAAGGTCTATAGGGAACTAAGGTTTGAATATCCATATGTGGTCTAATGGATAGTTTGGTTGTGATAATAGATTTTGATCGTAAATTACATTTATGCCTTTAGTATTCATGTTAAATTCTTCATCTATCAGCCTCTCTGTATTTTATTGGATGCATATGTTAAAATGTCCTTGTTTTGCTGCTGCGTAGATAATGGAGAAGGCAGACTCCAGCAGGAGAGCATCCAAAAATCAGCCAAATGCTCTCCCTGTCCTTGCCATCCTTGCAAAGGATGTGGGTAGCCTGGCAACCAATGAAAAACAAGTCTTCAGTCCAATACTTAAGAGGTGGCATCCTTTGGCAGCAGGAATTGCTGTGGCCACCCTTCACTCATGCTATGGAAACGAATTAAAGCAGTTCATATCAGGTATCACAGAGTTGACACCTGATGCGGTTCAAGTATTGAGAGCTGCCGATCAGTTGGAGAAAGACCTTGTGCAGATAGCAGTGGAGGATTCGGTGGAAAGCGACGATGGTGGTAAAGCAATTATCCGTGAGATGCCTCCTTATGAGGCTGAAGGGGCAATTGCTAATCTTGTGAAAATATGGATTAAAACTAGAATTGACAGACTAAAGGAGTGGGTCGATAGAAATCTGCAGCAAGAGGTTTGCATCCGTTATCTTTTTTTTTTCTCTGTTACCAGTTGATTATTTTCATTGACACTATTACCTATAACAATTGTTGCGGATGAACATTTTGATACAAATTAGGAGGGGCATGGAAGAACATTTATGGAGATTATTTGAGATTTTGAAAAGAACTTATGACTCCTAGAAACTCTTTGAAGAGAACTATAAGCTTCTTGGTTAAGATTATCAAAATAAGCACTTCAGCTTATTTTGATGTTTTTATTGTCAAATATATAGCAAAAGCTCTCGTGTGATAGGAACTTGTTGGATAAGCACTTAGTTAAGTTGTTTGTCCAAACACACCCTTGGACTCGTGATTTTACAGATCAAACATCATAAATTCATTTCTGAACATTTGTATGTTGTGTATTTCTTTGCATGATGAAATTGTCTTAATTGATTAGAGATAGCATGTTCATTTATGCACGTGATTAATGTTCATGTTTTCTGGTTATCTGAATTAATTGAAGGCCCATGTCATGAACTAACTTAGTTTACTGTGTTATAGGTTTGGAGTCCTCAAGCAAATCAGGAAGGATATGCTCCATCTGCTGTTGATGTTTTGCGAATTATAAATGAGACCTTGGATGCTTTCTTTCAGCTTCCAATACCCATGCATCCTGCAATGCTTCCTGAAGTGATGAATGGCCTTGACAAATGCCTTCAGTATTATGTCATCAAAGCAAAATCTGGCTGTGGTAAATAATGTTGAGATTTTATAGTTGAGCACTCGAGCTTTGATATTTGGCATCTTTAGTAACTATTCTTTGTTTTAATATTCAGGATCACGAAACACATTTCTTCCAACAATGCCAGCGTTGACCAGGTGCACTATCGGTTCAAAGTTTCAGGGCTTTGGGAAGAAAAAAGATAAATCTCCAAATCCTCAGAAGAGAAACCCTCAGGTTGCAACAAATGGGGATAGCTCTTCTGGAATACCACAACTCTGTGTTCGCATAAATACTTTGCAATGGATCCTGGGTGAATTTGATGTTCTGGAAAAACGAATAATTACCCTTCTGCGGAACTCTGAATCTGCTCACGTGGAAGATTTTTCAAATGGATTAGCAAAGAAGTTTGAACTATCTCCAGCTGCGTGTCTTGAAGGAATTCAGCAACTCTGCGAGGCTGCAGCGTATAGAATTGTCTTCCATGATCTAGGCCATGTTTTATTGGATGGTTTGTATGTTGGGGATCCGGCATCTTCAAGAATTGAGCCATATCTTCAGGAACTTGAGCGGAAGTTAATGTTCATTTCAGATACTGTTCATGAAAGAATACGCACAAGAATTGTTACTGAAATAATGAGAGCTTCCTTTGATGGATTCTTGCTTGTATTGCTTGCTGGAGGTCCCGCACGTGCTTTTACCCGGAAGGACTCTCAGATCATCGAGGATGATTTCAAATTTCTCAAGGAATTGTTTTGGGCAAATGGGGATGGTTTGCCTTCTGAATTAATAGATAAGTTTTCAACAACTGCGAGGTCTATCCTTCCCCTTTTCAGAACTGACACAGAGACCCTCATTGAGCAGTTTAGACGGTTGACCATGGAGACGTATAAATCCTCCGCCAGGTCTAAACTTCCATTACCTCCCACTTCAGGACAGTGGAATCCGTCAGAACCAAACACATTGTTACGTGTTCTATGCTATAGAAATGATGAATCAGCTTCCAAGTTTCTGAAAAAGGCATACGATCTACCTAAGAAACTTTAACAACCTTGAGAACCAGTTAATGGAATGAAAAACTATAATGTACTGGGATTGGGAGATGCAATCTGTTAACTGTCTGGTTCTGCTGGTGTTGAGTGCAACGTTGCCAAGCAGGTAATTTATGTGAATTGTTGAGCAAGACCTACATCAGGATGGGGCCGTCCTGCAAGACATTGGGAATATTTTCCGGAGGCTTAGTGCTACCGGCAGCGTATTCTCCAAGTTGAAGTGAGGCAGCATAAATGTGGGCCATGATTATGGCTGGCTTAGTTGCGAAGGTAGTTGGATATTCTTTCTGATTCATTAATTATAATTAGAGATATCTCACGGTGCTTTATTCTGTGTTTAGCTTAATTTCTCCTTTAATCATGAGAGTTCTCTATATAATATGAAAATAGTATCTACATTCTCAGTATTCTTTTGTTAAATTCCTTTGGATTGGGTTGCCCCTTCTACTAGTATGAAATGCAGGAATTGTATAATAGCCCATTTGTTGATTGAAGTTTATGCAACTTTTTCTTAGTATGAATGAAAAGGCCGGCGTTGATTGTAAACTGGGATTTAACATTGTATATATATGCTAATTCAGTACTTTTTGTGTTATACATACATCCTTCTTTAGTCAGACATTTTTTATTTTTGGAGTTATCCGAAGGAAGTTTCTGGTCGGGAGTGTTGAGATGTGCCATGTGCGGACAGCTAAAACACCTTTAGCTGCTTGATCTTGTAAAACGCAACGACCGGGTACACATAATCTAGCGCCACCGGAATAATTGATTTCTCTTATTGTACACTTCATCACATATTTTACACTTTAGTGACCCACCAAAAAATAAAAATATGAAAGTAATAGCCAAAGTTACATAATGCCGCAGTGACATAAATTTCTGAATTATTTATAGGCACTTGCGCCAGCAAATTCAGTTAACTTCACACTCATGATTTGAAAAAAAAGGAAAAATATCTGTTAAATGTAGAAGTGAAAAAAGAAGAGAAGTTTAACATTATTAGTATAAAAATGTGATGTGGGTCAGGAAATTGGATATATGAATTGTCACACTATTTTCTTTTCTGGTTTGATAAAAAATAAAAATGAAATCTATTCTGTAATGTTTTTTTTTTGTTCCCGTTTTATATCTGGTATTGTAAGAAACTAAGAATGTAAAATTGATACGCAAATGAACAACGATGTCATTTTCGGTTTGTCCCCGTGGTAAGCGTCATTTATGAGCAAAGACATACCGTATAACGGAAGGCAGGTGAGGTTTTGGATGGGAAGATTCCGATACAGATAATGTGGTATCGAATTAAACAAGTGGATGATGAAATAGAGTGAGTAATAAATGGACATACCAAGGGTGCACAATGGAATGATCAAATAGCTTAAACTTTTTACGTGAAAGCCTTTTGTTCGGAATGATATCTTGTTTTACTTTTACGTACTAATTTTACACCTCCGGAGATTGGAGACACTCCTTCACAATTTCCTTGATCTTTCTCCTCATTAGTTCATCTTTTACTCCAGCAAGCATGTCTCGGTAAAACATTTCCAACCTAATTAGCTTCCTATGATCTGCTGTCCCTAACATCTTCTTCCATTCTTTTCCAATGTCAAATGAATCTGAATTCTGCAATGAATCAGGAATATCTTGCTCGTCAAAAGGCTTTCCAAAAACAGAACCATGAAGTATACTCGCATATTTTTTCATCACAGACAGCTTTGTTTGAAGCAGCTTCAGCTCATTCAATGCTGAGGATAGTTTCTCTTCAACTTCAGTTGTTGCTTCAGTCTCCTTTTCTCCAGCCTTATCTTGCTCACCATTGCTTTTTACTTCCTCTTCCTCAGAGTCCTCCATCATTTGAGGCCATAGTACGAGCGTTGGAGTGTAACAATCTACTCCATTACCATCACCAAGAACTCCACTTCTTCCCCTACCCCAAGACCACATTCTATACCCCCCTTTCGCAACTATAACAGTATGTGCGGCTCCACATGCAAGTTTAACTGGATCTGGAAATTTAGGTTGATTTGGCTTCCATGACATAAGACGGGGAGACAGTGCATCACCAGAATCTGTTCCAGCTCGACTAGCATCAGGGCATAAGCCAAGACCCTTCTCCATTCCCCATGACCACACATCCCCACCTGAGGAAACCACGCTTGTATGAAACAAACCACAGTCAACAGAAATAAGGGATACACTTTGTGGCAATTCTTTAACAGGTGTAGGAAATAATGTGCTTTGTGTTGTTCCATGGCCAAGCTGGCCATTATCTCCAAGGCCAAAGGTCCAGCATGTGCTGTCCAATGTGTCACTAGTTTTCTTTATACGAGTGAGCAAAGCAGTGTGACAGGCACCACATGCCACCTCATAGGGTGATGACTCCTCATCAAATGTTTTAACAACTTCCGGATGCAGCCTGCTCTCTCTATCCCCCAAGCCTAATTGGCCACGGGTGTTATAACCCCAAGAGTAGCATACTAGATCCTCACCATTGTATGATTCCCCAGCACTAACCAGCACTACCACATGCTCATTTCCACATGCAACCTTGACAACAGATCGACCCTGAAAATCCCTAACTGGAGTTGGAGTGAAACTGCTTACAAGGGCTAACTCACCTTCTTTGGTTTGTTGTGGGCAGTTTCCCCACATCCACAGGGTCCCACGGTTATCAATAGCCAGAGACATCATTCCTCCAGCTTTGACAGCACATATCTGCGAAAGTTGAACGGTTTAGAATATATCAATTATGGAGTCACCTTGGTTTACGTTTTAGATTAAGAAAATGCATGCAATTCGAGTTATACCTTCGATGTTTTGGCTTCTGCTTCAGACACACCCGATGAAGAATTGACGGGTTGCAATTCAACAAACCTGTTGAGTAAGCGGGGCACTAAAGAATAGTCTCCAGCAGCAACTTCATGGTCATGTGATTCCTCTCCATTTGTACCAAGTTGACCATCCGTACAGTAGTCAAGGGTGTAGGTGCTAGTACAGAACATAAATTCAACAAACTTCTAAAGTAAAAACAAGCAATGTATATTAACTGAGATGAACCAAGGGATTCCAAGCACATTAAGGATACAGAAATTGTAACCCCAAGACCAAACAGCTCCATCTTCTGTGAACACAGACTAAAGAATTAGATACCTTCAAATTCAAATCAGAAGAACCAGCCTAAGCTACAATAGATAACCAACACGCACGGTGTTTCATATCTGTTTGACAAATCTAAATGCAAGCGCACACTAGTTCCTCTTATGAAAGTTTAGTAACAAGGTTATAATAATTGGGCAACTTTAGCTTGGGTTACCATCAAGGGAAAAAAATTTAAATATGGAAATCTGTCCCTTGTTAGCAAAGTCTAGCTCTTAGACCAAAAGCAAAAAAATTAGAAATATTGAACACGTACATTTATTCACTTTGAATTATTTCATTTTCACCTAAATCATTTTCATAGACTTTATCTTAACCACTATTACTTACCAGTGCAACAGTAGCCTGCATGCATGTCAGGTTACTTTTAAAAATGCAGTTAATAAAATAGCAAATGTCTCTTAATGTGTATTAGAAAAACATGGTAATATATTAGCAGACAACACTTTATGATTTGACTTCTACACTCACGTTTCAGCAAACACCAATGAAAATGAAATTATACTGCAGGAGGTCACCTGCTCCTTATGAAGCATTCAAGATGAAAATTTATTTCTCCAAAAAAAAAGATAAACTGTTCCTCTTATTAATAATAAGCTGAGGAAGTAAGTTACTATACTACATTCTAATGAAGTTTTCATTTGTTTTTTCCAGGTGACCTAAGAATTCAGCAAAAGAGAAACAAGGTATGATGTATGAAACTAAAATAACATTCCGAAACTTCCAGCATAAAAAGAAAACAATACACAATCACAAATGCAGTCATATAACCCTTTTCAAATTATTTGGCTTTTATAGTACCAGTGAGTAATTACTGTGTTTGGATCCACATCAAAATTGTATCTGAAGTAAAAGCAAATCTTCTTAGTTTTAGATTTTGCAAGTCACTTAAGCAAGTTTTGTTTGTGAGCATGGGACCAAACAGGCATTAATGTTTGTATCATTGTATGACATACAGATTCTTTTAACATTGTTCTTTGAATGAAAATTGAAATTGTATGTGAATAACTTATGTATTGGATAACCTGCAAGAGCGAGACTATGATAAGCTCCAGCAGCAATTCCCACTATCTTGACAGTGTCTTGTGTTCCATTTGGATTTGGGTTTCCAAAGTTGAGTTGAACTGGAAAAAGCTCGTCCTTTTCTGAGCCATTCCCAATCCGTCCAAACATTCCCCTACCCCAACTGTACACACTTCCATCCCCTGCAAACCACAGTAAACAATTCAACCCTTCACACCAAAACAATGAAACTTGAGATTTCAATTTCCTTTCACAAAAAAAAAAATGAATTGGGTTACTCACCAGTAAGAATGAGATTGTGTGCTTCTCCCGCAGCCAAATCAACCACCTTACGCGACAGGTTGCCGGACTTCGGAGGTTTTCCGGCGTCTTCCATTGCTTCCGATGACAACTCGCAGAGCCAAAACACACGCTCTGTTTATCCCAACGCATGTAATACAGAACTCAATAAATAATAAATAATAAAGAATTCAAAAAAATAAAATAATTCCTTGACTCTCATAAATAAATCCGAAAGATGACAAGAAAAGGAAATTATATTAACGTTAATTTAAAATTTATTAAAATTATAAGTTTTAATTTTAAATGAAGTAATATTATACATGATTGGAAGTGTTTTTATTATTAAATCAATCCATTTATATTGTCTTTAAATATTTAAGAATGATTTAATTTTTTGGTTAAAACATCAATTTCGACTTTTTTATCTTTTAAATATATATATATATATATATATATATATATATATATATATATATATATATTTATATATATATATATATATATATATATATATATATATATATATATATATAATCATATATAAACATATTTTCAAATAGTGATAAATTGATTTTTTATGATTTAAATTTATTTTTCATTTATTCAAATCAGCGTATAATTTACCAAATACTTGTTAAATATATAAAAATTTATATAATAGAAACTTCTCTCATAAAATAAGTTAAACCAATTATCCTCATAAATTTTAAAACTATACTAATTAATCTAATGTTTAAAATAAAAAATTAAAAAAAAGAGACATGAGTGCAGTTTGAAAGAACCTTTCGTTGTATTTCGTTGTTTTTAAGTCAATAAATTTTATTTTTATTGATTTTATTTAAAACTAGTGGAAATATTACGTCCACACATTTACTATGATAAAATACAATAAATACAATTGCAATTTTTTATATGGCTATTATTATAATAAAAAAGTTACCAAAATATAAAAAATAAAGCTATAATTAAAGATTTGTAAAAATGTTTATCCTCTTTGTCTTATTTTTTAATTTTTTAAAACAAATATGCTAAATGAAATAAGAATTTAATTTCTATAATTACTTATAAAAATAGTTAAATTAATAATAGTTATTATTATTATTATTTATTTAAAATAGTAAGAAAATGTATTCACCTAAAAAACTAACTATTAATCGTTATGAATTTTAAATATAAATATAAATATTCATTAAATTTTAGAGAAGTTTTTTTTAAATAATTATAGTTTTAAAGTCAAATATTACTAAATGTACTTTGAATTATATTGGAGATTTATTTAGAAAACGATCTTAAAACATTTCATTGAAAAAAGAATAAAAATACATGCCATAATATTCTATATCTTTGTTTCTTAAATAGTGAAAAGGATGGAAATAAGTTAAAATATTTATTAGTTTAGTTTCATTTAATTTAAAATTTGGTCCAATCAACGAAAAATAATTTTAAACGAACTAATATTTCAACAACATTTTATTTAAAAAAGATTAGATATAATCTGTATCTTAAAAATTTAGCTAGTCACTTGAAATCAGTTCTATTTATTCAAAAATAGAAATTTTCAATTTTCTCATAATCAGCATTATAATTAATTTTGACAGTGGCTTAATTTTCGAAAAGGTCTGATATCTTGACACTAAAAAAAACTACACTTCCATAACAGCTTAATAAATTAATATTTTAATCATGACATATATTATTATATTATTATAATGGATGGCCAAATGAATGTTTTTACCTTTCATGGTTTCAAAGTATCTTTCTTTCGAAAACAAAAGGAAGGAAACTTTTGTACTTGGGATACTAGAATTGAACAGATGTTGGATTTATTGTGCTGCTCTTGCTGCAGATAATACACTGCTAATTGCTAGAAAAAGAAGTATCAACTACAGAAACATAAACAATATAAACAATTTCCGACCCTTCTTTACACATAGAAAACATTCAGTTAACTTTGATTTTGATTCCTTAACCACATCAAACATTCTTATATGTACATTAAACTCAGCCAGTGCAGAGTCCCCCAGCAGGTTCTCCCATGTCATCTTCACTAACATACGCAGACAGGTTCAGATACTTATCCTGCTCCACCCTATCCCTCCACCTCGCTCTACAAATCACACAACTCGCCGTTCTTCTTCCCCTTGTTCTCTTCCACCTCAACAAGCACTCTTCATGAATAGGGTTACGGCATGTTCCACATGCAACCAGGTTTTGCTCCTTCCCCATTTCCTCAAGGCAAACCGGGCACGTGGCACCCTCTTCCGTCTCTATCTTTGGCCTCGTTGACCCTCCACCAAAGAAGAGTTGGTGGAACCTCTGCCGGAGGCTGCCGCCTGCCACTGCCTCCGGCAAAGTGGGTGTGCCGAGGAGGCGTTGGAGCTGGCAGGGTCGAAGGGTCCTCCTCCTTAGACACACGTCATCAAGGGACACGCCCAAAACTCGAATGAAAACAAAGAGAATGTGCTTGCATGGGGTTGTACGATCAGGGCAGGTGCAGGAGGGCGTGGAGGAGAGGGTGACCGTGTACACGTTACCAGTGGCACCGAATATGAAGAAGGTGGAGCCGGCACGGTGGAGGAGGCGGAGACGGTGGCGGAGGGCACGGACTATTCGGTCGGAGATGGGTTGGCTGGGTTTGAACCTAGGGTGGTGGTGGTGGTGATGGGGATGATGGTTGTTGTTGTTGTTATTATGGTTAGAATGAGAGTTGTTGGAATTGGAGGCATGGGATTCCATAGTTAAGAATGAAATGGGGAAATTAAGGTTGTTGGTTAGTTGAATAAGGATTTAGGATAAGGAGAACATGTTGTTGGTTGAGGGTTATGTAGGAGGGGTGTGGCTGGGATTCGTTGTGTAATTTTGGGGGACACGTGAAGGAATAAGAATGGATGATGGGGCAGGGAATTTTGTAAGGTGTACAATTCCAAACCTTTACTTGCCAACTTCCCTTTTCTCCCTACAATGGTGGTAAACCATGCAGCACGCTTTAGCAATACACCCCAAGACCTGTAACTCATACGTACAATGCACACTTTCTTATTTACTTCGCCATATTCAATTTAACACTTATGAATGTATGAATGGTTTTGTAAATGAGGGCTTCAAATTTGAAATTTCTACTATGTTGACTTGCTATGAGGAGTTCTTATGCACTTTGGTTGAAGTATAAGAACAGATCCAGATACTTGCGCACTAATAAATAAACTCAACAGTAAAACGTTTAACATCTCATGATACAGTTTTTTTTTTTCATTCCTCTTCTCTCTTCCTAGTAGTTCCTAGACTCTTTTGTCGACATCCCTTCAATGTCACTGCAACGATGATGTCTTCCCTAATCCTAATTAACACGATAACCTAATAAAAATGACAGTGGGAGCATTATGATTTAGTACATATGTGATTCATAAATGGTTGAATTGATTCAAACAAATGATGAGCATATAGTTTTTGAATCATAAAAAAAAATACATTGTATTCTTCTGTATCTAAACATCAAATTAGTTTTAAAATATGCATTTTGTCGATCAGATACAATTCTTCAAGATTCGTGTGACGTAGATAATAATTCGAACTTGATAAAGGAAAAACCCTTAAAAATCAAGAATCTCGACTTCAGATACTATTATATAACTTAGAGAAGGTAGCTAGATTGCCAAGTTGTTAGAAATGCTTAACACTCTAGTGAAGGTGCTCTTGGAATTGACTGGACATAGTGACAAAGTGGGACCAAATTGTCTCTTCTACGCACTTGGTTTGAGTCAGACAATTTCCTTACATCCCCATTAAGATATTTTTTTTTTCTGTGAAAAAAATAATAATATATAAAGTCCAAGAGGAAAAGAAATTACAAAATATTTTCTAAAAAAATCCAACGGTGTCAGAAGTTTCTGATAGAAAAAGAGAAAATCATAGATAAGGGATATGTATGATAAAAAAGAAAAGGAGAGATAACAAGAAAATACGATCGAAAGATGATAGAAAGAAAAAAAAATGAATATATACTTAAAAGTAGCTTTTAAATATTACCAACAAATGGAAAGAGTTCTAATAATATATGTTTGAACACGTTATTTTTAACATTATATGCTATTAGTTAAAATTAATTAAAAAATAAATATATTAAGTGTGGCTTGTTAAATAGGAAATAATATTTAAAATATTTTATGAGTTTTAATAAATATCAGCCTATGATAAGGAATAATTTTTAAAAAGTGAACTGTTATAATTTTTTCAAGAGTTTAATAGATGGGTTTAAGTGCTTTAGATATATCTTGTTTTACCGTGGAAAAAAAGTTGAGGGGAAGATAAACTCCTCAGAACAGTGTATATAGTATTGGCCCATTGGAGTTGCACAACTCTCTGGTATGAAAGTACAGGTTTTATCACAATACATTATATTTTACCCTTTATTAATTTAAACTATTATTCAGTATACAATTTCTATTTATGTTATTGTATATAAAACAGGGTTATGTTATGCCCAAAAGTGCGTTTAGGCATATTACACTAACCAGGTCTAAGAAACTTGAAAAATATTGTAACACTGCCTATACACGACAGAATATATGGATATGTTTTCTAAAACAGATGACAGATATAAAGATATAAGGAGAGTCTTACTCTGAACATTGACATAAATAGTAGTAAAGTGTAAACTTATGCAGAAGCTAATAAATAACCCATTTTCAAGCAGATAAAAATTGCACATTATGATGTATATATCAAATATCAAGAATAGAGATAAAAAATGCTTGTAACAGAAGTAATAGAGGCAAAGATTTTCAATATGAGGGTTTAAACCTTGCTGTCTAAGAATCAGATGATTCAAGGCCCAAGTTGCTGACTATGCAAAAGTACTCACTGAGTTTGAGATTGTAAAATATATGTTGAAAGAAAAATATATATGAAGCAGACATGGAGCATATCACAGATCTTAAACAAAGAGTTGCCATGTTGCAAGGTCACAAATGCAAGTCTGCTGCTAGTGATCAAGATATTCAAATAAGCTAAGCAAACGGATCTTAAGTGTGAGGCAGAACAGTAGAGGACATCTAATTTGAGACTGCAGATGGACAATTTTGACTCTGCCCGAACCTTTAAAATGCTATTCTAAAAGGTAATAAGATGACCTATAAACAATCCACTGACTCAGTCATTTAAACATAAACACAAATAGATATAATTACACTTACACATCTAAAAGAGATCCAGGAGACCAAAAATCAAACCCTTTTTCCCCCAATCCCCAACTCTAGCCACATTATTTCTATATAACAATGCTTCAGCTTTGCTACCAAAAATTTCAACACTGCATAGTTTAAAAGAGATGAAGTAGACTAGTGAGTTTTTTTTTTTTTTTCCTTATCAGCTAACTTTCACACTTCTGTTGGGAAAGCTACTCTTAGCCTTAAATATAGTGGTAAATAAACACAAATAACATCCCCAAATGAATATTGACAAACAAAACAACAGAATGAGGACAACAAATAAGATCCAAGCAAACAATAAAAAGGAATAATTTGACCTGGCGAAACTAGAGATTGAGCCAACACGCAATAAAATATGTTTGTATTAGTTATTAGCACTTTTATAACCTTTTGCATATTTTGTCACACAAAATGGATGTGAAACCTAGTTGTATCTTGCAACATAACTTCTCAAGAGCTTTTGCTTCCACAATAATCAACAACAAACTACGAAAGTGAAGAAGTTTTGTAATAGGACGAACCTGACAAGCAATTCTCTCTTACCACAAGTCACATACTAAGTCAGAGCTGCGCAATTTGGTCACAGTGAAATTGGTTTTGTGCACATTACTAAAATACGAGAAAGCAAAAGAAGAAGATAAAGGAGTGACCCGAAGGAATGGAAAATGGAAGAGAAAATGAGAATTCAAGAAAAATGGAGATTACTCTCAATTTGTGCATAGGGATTAGGGTTACCGCCCCTGTTAATTTCAAACTCTGTTTGAATATATTTTTAAGAGAAAAGTGTTATCTATGAGAAAAAGCATATATGTTTCTAGCAACTATTTTTATTTTGATGGGTAATAATTTGATCATAAAATAAAAGAAATTGTGTATTTTCTTTAATTTATCAAAAATTTCAAATAAAAATAGATGAAAACATATTGAACTTCATTTTATATATTTGTAATTATATTGACAAATTTTAAGTAAAAAATATTTAATTTCAAATCGAGAAAAAAAAAATGGATCATGAAATCAAATGGATAAAAAGTTATACCAAATTCTACAGCTAGCTTGTTTATAAATTCTAAAATTTTAGTTTTTTAAATTATATAAAAGTAAAATATTTTTTTTATCAATTGTATATGTAGTTTTGGCTAGTTTTTCTAACTATTTTAAATTTTTTAAAGTTTATTCATCTTAAATTTCAGATGAGCTGCAAAAATAATTAGTACAATACTGAAATAGAATTAGTATCATTTTGAGGTGCTGTGAGAGAATAGTATAGAGTATGCGAACTAAAATATTCCAATATCGGTTTAACTAAAAGTCACAAAATTAGCGATAAATAAGAAGTTCAGAAAAAAGTGCCATAAAAATTATAATTTTTGATAATAGAATAAGAGACTGATTTTTTTTCTACTTTCATCAAATGGGTAGTATACATGTAAGTAATGTAAATTAAGTTATAAGCAAGTGTTATCATCTAATTGAGAAAATTAAAGATAGAATATAAAAAGTAATTGGAAAACTACTTAATTATTATTTATAATAATTGTTTGATATTGATTATTTTATGATGTGCCTTTCTTAAAAGAAAAAATAATGTGGGATAAAAACATAATAGTATTAAAAAAATAGTATGATTTCTCAATACGTTATTATCTGCCTTATTAAAAGCATTATCAGAAAATCATTGAATAAAGACTTTTAAAAAAAAAAAATCTACTAAAATTTCACTACAACAAATTTGAAACACATGTGTCTTGAATCTTTTTAAACTTATATGCATTTTTTAAAAAAGATATATCTCGTTATATCTTTTATGATTATCGTTACAACTAAACAATATATACATCATATTTTCACATGTAATCAATTGAGACTCTTTTTTTTTCAGAAGACAAAGTAAGAGTATCTTATATATTTTGAATAAAATATCTCAAATTAATTTAAAAAACTTTAATAAAATGAACTCATGTAATATCCTTAAGATAATAAAATATGTTCTTTGTTCTGTTTCAAGGTCTTTTGTTGGGTGAAAAATTATCATTTGTTAAAAAGTGTAGTTAGACAGCAAGATATATTAGTACAAGATACATTAGCGTGCTCTCTATTATTAAGATATAATACTTTAGAGTTAAGAAGTTCTTTATCTTTATATCGAGGTCAAGATCTTTGTCTACATCTAAAGTACATTATAATAATTGAAACACATAATTCATATATGTTTAATCCATATATAACATAAACACCTTTCTTAAGTCTCTTAATAAAAAAAAATATTTTATAAATATAAAAACTGTATTCTCAAACAAAACTTCATCTTTTCAATATCTTCATTTCCAATTTTCTTTTTTAAATATTTGTCTTTGTAAATATTTTAAAAAATTTAATGGTGTTCATGTCATCTACAAATACAAAGTAGTGTTAAACTATCGCCACCTAATAATACTTATGACAAATTTATATAAATACAAAGATAAGCAATATTATGTGTATATATTTATTTTAACAGATACTCTTTGAAATTATTATATCACATATCTCCTAATTACTTTAATTCATAGAGATTTATTCAATTTCATTTTTAAAATTTATATTATTGAGTATACAAAAGGGTTGTGACAACATCTATTATATGTAATTTTGGACATTCTTTTACAACTACACAATTTTTAATAGATTTTAGTTTTTATATGTAAGATCCTCTATAACATGTAATAATATTTGAATATGCAAATAATGCTATCTTTAATTTGATCCATTTTATTTCGTTCTTGATACAATTAATTGAAATATATATATTTTTTGACAATCTTAGGTAATTGATTTCCTTATGAAACTAAAATATTAATTATATTAGAGGAATGATTTTTTTGGAGTTTCTAAATCCTTGATTGGATATTTTTTATAGTTTTTTTTTATCTTTTGAAACCAACATATCTATTACAATTCAAATATGTTTGAGACTTATAAATATTGTTGATATATGTGACTTAGTTATTTTCTATTTTTATCATAATACATATGATAATTGTTTGATCAATATTTGTAAATGAATTATGTTTTGAAATCTTAATTCACAATTCTTTTTGTAAAATGGTCAAAATAATATAATAACGACTCATTCCAACTAATATCATTTTCTAGTTCAATTTAATATCTTGTCTTTTAACTTATTTTTTTAAAGAAGCAAAATATGAGCATTTTCCTTTACCTTGTCTACATATTATTTGGAAGACAAACATTTATAATTAAGACAGTTTGGTCAATAAAACATTATTGTTGAAAAATTTTATAACTATTTTTTTTCATAATTATATAAATAACAGTTAAATATGCATGACATAATATTTTGAATAATAATTAATTATAATAATTGATAATTTATGTTTATATATATATACTATAAATGTTGATATTTTTTTAATAATTATATTAATAATAATTTATTTATATATCTTTATGTTATAATTAAATAAATAGTTAAAATCAAAATATTAAAATAATTAACAAAGTAAGGTAAATTAATTTAACATTTTATTAATATATATTTATATCATAGAAACAAATAATTAAAATAAAGAACGTCAAAATAACATATAAAATAAATTAATTAATATTTTATTTATATTTATGTTTTATATTATAACAAGGTATAAAAATATTAAATAAAATTAATTAATATAAATTTTTATATTCGGTAAATTAATTAATTTTAATATATTTGTATCACTGTACTTTTTATTTATTTATTATTTTTTAATAATTTATTATTTTAGTTTAAAATTCATTTTAACAATAATTTATATTTTTAAAAATTATTTTTAATATATATTTTTTAAAAAATTTATTTTACAAATATATATATATATAATTATTTTATTTTTATTAGTTAAATCAAGTTTATTCCTCTTTATTTTTATTTATTTCTTAATTCAAACAACTCAAATTTCAATTTTTATTTTTATTTATATATTTTCTTTTTCAGTCTTAACTAGTGCAAATAAATAATTACATATGATATAGAGTTTTGAGTTGGGGAGCTCTTTCCAATGAATATGAGCTTTCGACATATTCTCTTTAAACTAAGAGACAAATAAATCAAGCATGGAAGAGAAAGAAAAACAAACATAGTTATTTTTTAATTTTTATTTAAAGGAAAGTTAAAGAATATAATATACTTACTTCACATAAAACTTATTCATTACTTCATAAAAAGATTAGTGTCTAAATATTGAAATAATACTGATATATAGAAAAGGGGTTAACGATTAAGATAGAAATTTCAGATAGTATGAACTCACAAATAACAAAAAAGACGAAGAGAAAGGGTGCATCATCAATTGAACCAAAACTAAGAAAAAAATTAATCTTTATCACCCTTCAAATTATATAACTTTTAATCGATTAAAAAATAAAAATCTAAGGGGTTAAAAATACAAAAAAATATACACAGAACCATATTATTAAACCTTTTCTTCTTCCTTAAACAAAAAACTCAATCCTAAATTTCTCCACTGGCCAAAGCAGCCACCAGTAATTCTTCATCCTCTCAAAATCCGCTTAAACCCTTTGGGCTAAGACTAAGATAATTCCACTTTTCAGTTTCAGACATTTGAAATTTACCCATTCGTGTTCCTTCTTCCTTCACTGCAAAAGCTCCATGTTCCCTTCAATCCTAAATTCTAATCAACCCCAGGATAAGGTTAGTTCATATCTTTCTCCTCCCATATCTGTCTTCTTTTGCGTTTTTTTGTCCCAACAACTGAAAAAAACAGGTCTTTCCCTCTTTAACTATACCCGCATAGTTTTATTCGGGGAAGTTCATTTTTCAACCACGCACCTCTCCCCCAGGAAAGGGGTGGTCCAAAATTCCAATCTTTAAGTTACTTCTTTCTACCCTTTTCATATTGGGAACCATGCCAATTCTATTTTGTGAGTTTTGATACACTGTGTACCTTAAATATGCTATTTGTTTGCCTGAGTGTTGTGGGTGTTGTTTGTATAGCAACAACAAAAACAAAGAGGAGAATGGTTATCAGGAAGTTTCAAGGCAGAGAACTTCATTCCAGGTCTTGTTATAGGTTTTATTTTTGGGTTGTTGCTTGATTTATCAAAGCCCAGTAGAAATCACGTGTCCAGAAAACAATTGCCATCGACCAAGCTTCAAGAGAAACTCTCAGTCTCAAGCAATGGTGACCAAGAACTCAAAATGGTTTGCCATTTCATTTTTTTTTTCTTAACTTTTCTGGAAGTAATTCTGTATCTATGAATGTAATTAATGAATAATTAGATTAATTGAACTCCTCTTCTGTTTCAAAACAATTATGGGCAGGGTAAATAGATGTAACATGCATTCCTTTTCATTGTTAGAAACATCTACCATTGTATGTATAAAAAAACACTTCTGATTTCAAAAAATGCACTGTTCTTTGTCAGGTTCTGGTTGTTCGGCAAGACTTAAAGATGAAATCTGGAAAGATTGCATCCCAATGTGCTCGTAAGATATCAAACTATTGTTAACTTTTGAAGTGTTGTTATCTCAAATTTGTCAAGAATCTCTTTCCACCTATTACAAGTTTCCTTATTACTACCTTTTTCATCCTTTTTGTTTACTAGTTTCTGCCTTAACATTCACATTTTGTTGCAGATGCTGCCACTGGAATGTATGCTGAGTTAATGCAAAGGTAATTTTGTTCTGACAAGTGTCCATTTCAAAGCATTGGGGCATCTTCTAGCTTTCGAATTAGTGGCCCTCCTGAGTCCTGCCAATCCACCCACCAGCATGTTCTTCATGAAGAAACAAGACCACATTTAGGTTAATATAATGTTTAAAAGACCGTGTCATGTTGTTAAACCTTCAGGACTATTTTTGGGCTCTGCATGATGATTTTTATGGTTGTGACTTCACATAATCCAGCATTGGGATGACATGGTTGTCAGTTTTTTTAGATACATATCGTAAAGTTGGTTATACTCAGGGAAAAATTCCTTACCTTAAAGCAAATGAAAATAGGAACTTCACATGTTTAGTTCTAAAAGTTTTCATTTTGACAATGAAAATGATGGTTATTTCATTCCTGTGATTTTGCTATACTTCATAGCCATGTTATTATATATTAATAAATTCTACCAGCAAGTTTATTGATGTAATAAACTTGAGCACCGTGTACTTTTGCAGTGATCGGTCTCTACTTAGACAGTGGGAACAGTGTGGCCAGCCCAAAATAGTTGTGACTTGCAGGAATCAACAAGAGATGTAAGCATGTGATTTTAATCTGGATACTGTAAATTCACTTGTTCAGTAGAACAAGACCTACATTGCATTGATGACTTCTCTTTTGTTCAGGAATAAACTGAAGGAAGCAGCTGAGAGTATTGGCCTTCCTACATATGTTGTTGCTGACGCAGGAAGAACACAGGTAAATACTTCATATTTGGCTGAAAATAAAGTATAGTATCACCTTAAAAATCTAGCATAGACTTTACTTAGTAGTAATTGTTAATAGTAGGCAACATCCTCACATTGTGGCTTTTGATAGTATCATTGCTAACTCTTTTATATGTTCAGGTTTTAGCAGGATCAAAAACTGTTCTTGCTGTTGGACCAGGTAAGCTTCCTGTTGCTTGCATGTCATGTAAAACCAAAAACACGTGCTAGAAAATCCAAATGCTTTTCAAATTAATTGAACAATTGAACGTTACAAACTTGGATTTGATGCTGATGTTTTTCAAAGTTGCTACCTTTCTTCTTTGTTGACAGCTTTTGTAATGTGCTGCTTTCTGATGGAATGCCTTAATATGTTGCTGCATTTATTTTGTCAGGACCAAAATCATCTGTGGATGCAGTGACTGGTAGATTGCCCCTGCTTTGACAGCATTACTGAAGCATGTCCTGATATGATAAATACCTGAGCTTGTCGCCATTAGTTGAATGATCAGTGATCGTTACAGTGGCCTAAGCAACATGGCTATGGTATGGTTGTGTTCAATAGGTGTAATTCTTAATAGGAGCCCTTTCCCTAACAAATATTTTGTTTTTACTTTCTAATATTTTAACTTCTATGTTTTTAATTTTTTTTAATTATTAAATTTGTTTCAATAACACAAATTTTTTAGATTAAATAAAAAAACATTTGAAAAGAAAAAGTTAAAATTATGTTTGTAACCCCTCTAAAACTAGTGCATTTTGATTTTGGTTCTTGTAAAAAAAGTTCTTAGCGTTAGTCCCTCTAAAATTGAAAATTACAATTTTTGATGACATTGATTAATTGTTTATGTATTTTAAAAAAATGTCAAGTGATCTTTATAAGTGGCTCATAGTAGCGTTATCATATTATATCACTTTGTCACACCTAAAATAAATTTTGTTTACCTATCTTAAAATGAATATTAAACAATAAAAATAGTGACTTAAAATTTTAAAAGATTAAAATACAAAGAAAAATGTTTTATAGAAATTAAAATCAAAATTCACGTAATTTATAAGGACTAAAATCAGTATTTCACAATTTAGAGGATAAAAAAATTATAAGGACCAACATCTAAACTCATTAATGTTATGATGATGACTGAAAGAATTATTTAAGTCTTAAGATTATTAGAACAAATGGGTAATTTATCATGAAAATAACACATTGAAATAAGAAAAAACCTCTAATATTTGTTGGATACAAAAATAAAAGGGAGGGAAATTCAGTCCTTTAATTTTCATATTTTTTTCTAAATTTGTGAATCAATTCAAAGATTTTGTAAAATAATGTGCAGATTGTTTACAAAACATAATATCGTATAATTCATTTTAATTTAAATTGAGCTTAAAACAAAATAATTTACAATTAGAAGTTCTACTTAAAAAATATAAGTTTATAATAAACATAGTTTTAATATTTGACTTCGTTGCACACGTTTCGTTTTCTATTGTGTGATTCAAAATGAGGAAAAGAAAGGAGAGCTTTTAATTAGAAATATAAAGTAAACCTTGACACAGTCAAGTTTATGCATTGATAATTTTTCTACTTAGAGTAGACTAATTTAATCGGGAACCAAAATTATTTGTTTAATTTTGAGTACAAGCCTAATGGCTAAATCCAAATAATCAAGAATTGAAAAAAATATAATTTATAAGAATTTGTTTGGATAAAATTTCTTACAAACATTTACAAGACAATAAGTAAAATTTATTTCATAAATTACAATTAAATTATGTATAAATAATTTATAGATTTTCTTAAAAAAATATTTAAATTCTCTATGGAGTAATTTCAACTAATAAAAACATAATTATTTTGCTTAAAAGTTTTCTTTCAAGACCAAATATTTGAATCTGTCTCATTTTCAAAATCTGTTGAACTTAAACTTAGTCCCAGACAAATTTATTAAATAAATGAAAGTAAAAGAAAAAAAATAATAATCAGGTCAATGATCCTGTTAACATTGTGGTAGCTAACTTTAAATCAGCTTAAGTTAAACTAAAATTAAATTAAATTAACCTATTTTTGATGAAAAAGTTAAATTAACCCAGTATATACATCTTAACAGGTTAATCGGATTAAACTTGACATTGACAATCATGACGGAAACAAAAGAAGTAATATTTTATGTTTTGTAAGCAAGTCAGAAAAAAAATTAAAGTAACCTTTTTAAAGTAATTTTTTTGGATTACTATATTATTGGTACCTCATTAATTTTATTAATGATTAATATTAATAAAAAATTAATTAATTTTTCATCTCTCGCTTCTAAACTCCCTCAATTTTTTTTTTCTTTTTCATTAAAAAGTAAAAGAAAGGAGGAAGGAAAAAGGAAAAAAGAAGAAGAAGAATAGTGAAAAGGACAAAACCCTCAGCAAAACCCTTCTCCGAACTGTGAATCGTGAAAGCCCTAACTCTGAAATTTGGCGGGCGGCTGCAATGGCTTCTCGTTATAGATCTGTTTCGCAACCAGCATTCTCCATTATCAAATCCACCATCACCAAACCAGCTTCCAAGCCCTCGCCCTCAGCTTTTCTCCTCAAAACTCGTTCTCCCGTTACGGCCAGGCAAGTCCGTTTCACCTGTCAAGTGATCCCTTTTCTTTGACCCAATTGGATTTTATGTTATGTTGCGTTTTTTATTTCAGGTGGGTGGGTGGGGAGCTTGCTTGCTTGCAGTCGCTGCTTCCGCTGCACTCGGCGGTGTCATCGGCGCGCCTCACTTCTTGTCTAGGCATAGATTCGAGTAGGTCGAGGTCGTTGTCCCAGGGTATGCTCTGCAGTGCCAACCCCGGCGTTTGATTTCTCCAATTCTTTTTTACCCCTTTCTTCTCTGTAAGCTTCATTGGTACTTCTCCTCTTTTCTTTATGCCATCTTCCCTATCAAACTAAGGCATAATGAGTTTTTCTCAAACTAACCGCATTCTCATGTCGTGGAGTTCCACATCCCTATCTATTATGCATCGTGGAGTCTCAATGCTTGTTTCATTCTGTTCATGATTAGGCAACTTGCAGTGTCTATATTTTAGCAAAACAAAGAAGTTTCTATCAAGTTGTTTTTAACCAATACAAGATTGCAGTTTTGCTTTGAGAGTGGCCTGTGAGCTGTTGTTAATCATAGTGTCATTGTAAACAACTGATAATCAGAGGAGAATAAAAAACTAAAAAAAAAAACTGACGTGCTCTTGTGTCAGAGGCTCCTCGCTATGAGAAGGAATGGGGGGTGCCATTGTACGCAGCCTTAACCTTGCATATGCAGGGTCATTAACCTATATAAGATTGTAGTTATGCTTAGGGAGTAGCCTCAAAACTATTGTATCAATGTTCGTTGTGAAAAGCTGATAGGAGAATAACTAAAGTGAAGTTTAGCGGCATGTAAAATATTAGGAGCAGTGAAATTTATATTTGGAGGAGAATATCAGCACTTTACATTGTGATAGTTCATTCTATGTCCATTGTTTCCTTTTAAGTTCGTAATTTTTTGTGATTTTCTTTTATTATTTTCTCACTGATTTACACTGTGTAGCTGTTGGATTGCAGTAAAATTGTAGCTCTAAGGCTGTGTATGAATTGGAGTTTACAAACTTTATTTTAAATGAACATTCTTTTCTAAACTTGATTTTGGTTAAAATGCGGGATTGGGTGAATGGATTTATGTGAGTTTGATTGAACTCACATAACTGATTTTGAAGTGAAGTGATTTATGTTTGGCTGTTTTTATTCTAAAAGCTAGTTTGTAGTAGTAAAACTCTGAATTTTTTTATCCAATGCAAAAGCTGTCTAAAGTTACTTCAACTCAATTAATGTTGGACCCACAACAACTTGAAGTCAGACTAAACATATGAACATTTATCTAAAATTACATTAGTTGTTATTTCTTCATGATTTTGGATGATTCAATGTGAATCCAAATATGCACTATATTTGGAAACATTTATTTGGAAAATGACTTTTGCATGACGAAAGTTGTGTGGGTTGTGTTAATAAAAAATCACTTTGAGATCTATAATTGCTATAAAGGATATGATTTTTGTTTTATATTATTGAAACAGTAAGATAATATTAAGTTAAGAGGAAATATTTTATCAATACACTGAAGCAAGATTTTACTCAGTGCAAAAGCAGCAAAACGTTGCTTTCAGGTTGAGGGCTCAAAAGACTCGAGAAGTTTGGGTTCTGAACTTGTCAAATGATCTTTACATCTTTTAAATGCAAAACATATCCTACAACCTGATCCGTGGCCTCTCCAACACAAACAAACACTCCGTAAGTTGTTTGTGCTTGTTGAGTGTCACTTTCAAAGGCCATGCATATGAACCAGGAAAGCCTTGATTTATCCATTGCAAAGTGCACACATGCTCACCACCAACTTGCCATTCCAAAGCCCCTAAGTGTTTCTCTTGAATTTGACTAAAGAACCGATTACTTAGGTTGCATAATTTAGAATATGATCTGTACCTAAATGATATCAGGGTATGTACAATAGACCACATTTGAAGCAATAAAATATTTTTTGTTAAACCAAGATCTGAGCTTTGATTCTTATTATTGCATTTAATTTTTCCTATCTAGAAAGTCATTAAGTATACATCATGGATTATCCATATTCTTGTCTAGAACTTCTGTAGGGGTAGCACTTGTGATAGTGAAGATTCACCTTTCTGCCGTTCTGAAGACATCTTATGTATTTCATTTTTTATACTGCACACTAAATAAAGAACTACTCAGTATAGTTATAAACCTTGGGAAGGAAAACACTGAAAATGCTATAGTGGGGCTGCTACATTGAGATTAGATTCGGTACTGAATTGTATGAACTAAAAAGTTTATATTATACATGTTAGTTTATAAATGTTCAAAAATTTAAACCCAAATTAGAGAATTAAAAAATGGTAAAATAGAAGAAGACACGTAGAGAAAGATGAAACTTGAATGACCTTGTTTCAGAATGTAGAATATACTACGACAAAAGGCTATCAAATTAAAGAGGATAAAGGGGCACAACAGTAAATGAGGGCCGAGAGAACATAGGACAGACCAGAACACAAGGCCACTTACTAAAATTCTGATTTCCAGAAGGGTGAGGGGAGATTGTTGTGACTCTCCCAACCTCCAAATGACTTGTGAGCCACTCTATTTAGTACATGTTAGTTAACGGTCTTAGTTAATTGTTAGATTCAGTTAGTTTTTTTTGTTATTGGGAGGCTGGATAATACGAAATAAGGCATACTGTTGGTTAAATGGTACGGAGGATCGAGAGAAGGGGTATCCTATCCTTTCAATTGAGAAGAGTTAGGTTCTTTGGACATTGGAAAGTGCAGACCCCCAAAGCTCTGTGAGCTTGATCATACTATGGTCAGGGGACTTTTCCCATTTTCTCTATAATTCTGATACAGTTTCTGTCATACACAATCATACTTTTCCTAAGCGTTCTCAAAATAAACAACTTAGATGACATCAATGCTATGCTTGTAATTCATTGGTTTCATCCATGTGAAAAATAGCATTTGGAAACCCATTCAAAATGTAAGAAAAGACACTTGAAATGTAGAAGCTTGACTATTAGAATCTTAGTAAATGTGTAAAACCACATCTGGGATGTGAACCAAATAATTCATCTTTAATTCTTTTCAATTTTCTTATAAAACCAAAGGATGGAACACTTAAGTGTACATATTCCAGCTCAATTCCTGTCTGCCTGCTGCTAGCTTGTACGTTTATTACCTTTAGGCTTCAGCCATTTTACATATCCATAGCCATTTTTTGTCGAACTGCGTCACTTTGTAGTTTTGCTCTGGTACTGTTGGTGTTAAACGTCACTTGCTGTGCTTGCTTAGTTATTCTATTGTGTAGAAGAGACTTCCTGTTGTAAGCCTGTGCTTATGTAATTTTTATCTTTTTGAAATTTTCTCAGAAATGGGTCTGAGCACGCCGCGATAAGAGATTTTGAAGACCATTGATGGGCAGATTAGAGACATTTTTTGCTTTGCTGGGATGCTCTACTTGTTAATTATTTTCAAGTTATTTTGACAGTTCACTGTAACGGGTTTATAGTTGGGAGAATCCTTTGATCTTCTTGTGTCTTTTGCAATGGTTCCCATAAAATGTTTGATCGTTCCAGTATTAATTGTTTTACAGATCAACCTATGCCAAGCTGAATAAAAAACAAAAAGTTGCTGTTTCACCTGGTTATCATTTCTGGTCATGCATGTTCCTGAACTTGTTAGCAATAGTATTAGAATCAGTGCATATGCTTGTGTCATCTGTAAGTGTAGTTGGAGGTTGATTTATTCAGGTAAAAGGTGTAGGTATGTGAGAACCGACTTTTGAGTAGTGGGAGGGTATCTGGTGGAGTTACGAAATTATGTTGGGGACATGATGTGCAGGTAAATAAAGTGAAGTGTAGACAAACAATGACATGTCTCCATCTTCTCTGAAAACAGCCTTGACGAAAGAGACTATGTCTCCGCCATAACCATACACGACCATGTGAGACCCTCACTCCTTCGTACCTCGTAGCCTCTACTACTTTATTTATCCAAAATGCCTAATAATACACGCAACTGTTGTCACTTTGCTAATTACTATGTAGACCAATTGGTGGTTGTTTCAACATAATTAGTGGTATCAAGATTGAGTTTTTGATATGTAACTAAAAGTAAAGTAGAATTCAGTGAGCATTTAACTCTTAATAAACTTTAGTTAATGATGATTTATTTAAATAAGTGTTTTAACATTTTAGTTTATTCCAACAAGTTCAAATTCTTATTAATGAATAAATGTTGAATCAATTTTTTAATAAGGACACCCTAAGCAAGCATATAAAAAATAGTTTTTTATCCTCCTAACGTGTCTTCTGATATTCTTGTTTATTTAATGCATGTTAGATGATAAATTTATTTATACTGTTCTTACAATGTGGAGGGTGTTGTGGTTATCATGAAAGGGAGCATAGAATAAACTATTCATGAACATGGCAAATACTACCCCATGCTCATGCAGTTGAACAGTATTAGTTTTTGTTGGAAGACCTGCAAATTTAAATGCCACCATGGATATGTCATGGCATGTTGCTAGCCATGATCTTAATATTCTAAATAGTAAATATGAAGGGTTGTTTTGTCCATTTCATCAGTGGAATTGGAATGGCTTCAAGCAACTTCTTGTTGTTTCTGCATGAAGCTTGGTCAAAGATGTGTGTGGCTTAGCTAAGGAGGCAACGATATCTAACCTTACTTTCTTTATTTAGAAAATATGGCCTTCTCCTTTATTTATATTATCACTTTAAAAAACGGTCATTTTTTATCTTCTCAATCTTACTAATCATGTATTCAGATTACACGTCTGTCACTATGCCTAATTTGGTTTATACCATATTTCATATTTTTATTTAAGCATTTTTTTAGATAAATGGGTCACGTTAAAATTGGGCGGCTCGATATTTGAATGAAAAATATAAATTTTGAATGATGTATATAATCAAGTCATAAACTTGCAAAAGTAAGAAATCAAAAGGGAAAAAAATAAATTTAAAATAGCCAAGAGGATAATTGATTAATATGTTTGAGAGTTTTTTTTTATTAGTTACAAGACATAGAATATTAAGAATGTTAAATGAAGAAAAATTATAGTGAAAAATTGTAACATCAATGGAGATTTTCATTACATTATAGTGAAGTTATAGAATGTAGGAAGAAAAACCCTGCTTTCATTAGTTCGGGCTTTTGCGGAAGGTGAGGTCCAGGTACATGAAAGTTTTTTGACCCATTAAAATAAAAAAAGCCCACACATACACACCTAAATCCTAAAATATTGTAGGGCAAAAAGGTTCAGTGGCTATATTTTATTGATTTCTTCAGTTAACTACTGACTTAGTTTTTCATGAAAATGCCTTGTCAAAGAATCTTTATCTGACTTGCATTATTTTAATTGTACTATTAATTAATTACATAAGGCTATCTAATTCATAAATTTATTCTCACTCATCCAGAAGAACCTAGCTAGGCCAGTTATTGCAATTTCTCTTTTCCTCAATTTTAAAATGTTTCATGAGAAATGGTGTTCAGAGTGCATGAGGAAGAAAAAAATATTCCCAATTCAATCAGTGCACAGGGACAATGGAAAACAAGATACGTGATGGCCTTAAATAAATGCATGAAGGTAGTGTGAGTAAAGAGAATAAGTCTTGTGAGTACGTATGTGCCATACATCTATACGTACAGTACTCCGTATACGTACAGTACTATGTATTAGTACAGCACTCATTGGTATAGTGAGTGGAAGAGTGTCATGTGACCACCGCAATCTTAGCTTCCTCTCAGTCTAATAATGCATTGCTTATTAATTTAATATAGTTTGAGCATTTGTTTATAAATAAGATTGGGGTAAATTAAATAACCCTCTCCCCTTTTCTTTTTTGCTTTATTCTCTGCATATTCTTTTGAGACTTTTTATAATATATTGACTGAACAAAACACGCAACCTACAATTTCAAGCAAAAGAAAAAGGAACAAAAGAGAGAAGATTCATATTTAGCGATTCAAATGAGTAATTTAATAACATAATATATAATACAATTAACACTGATGGGAAGACGTTGTATGATAAAGTAATGATATATTATAGCATAAAATATAGTCCTCTGGATTTGTGTTGTCTGAGGTCGTACATACACTCCCACAATAATATAAAATGTATTCATGAAAATTCTTTTTCTCGATTGCATTACTTACCCAATCACCTACTTAGTTCAAAATACATGGATCACATGGGAGTGATGGAGGTGGAGAAATGGCTGTGAAGTTTCCCTTTTCCATCTTCTGTCACATGCATTGTGAAATGGGTTGAGAGAGTCATAAATGGTATACCTTCTTAACAATACTTAGTAATGATTAATAACAAAAACAAATAACAAATCCCGAAATAGATCAAACCCTAAAAATTGATGTAAATATTTTAAATGCATCTTAAAAAATAAGTAAAACAAAATTGAAAGATAAAAATTTTATTTATAAAGTTGTGTTTCTTCAACATCACATAAAAAAAAAAGAGAGAATAAGAGTTACTAAATACTTTTAATTGAATATCTTTGACTGCAAAAAAAATTTCTTGTACAATGTTAAATTTAATGTATTGAAAAATATATTGAACAACTTAATGATAATGAATCATAGACTTCTTGATATTGATTAAGAAAATACACGACAAAAGTAATATATGAGAAAGTATTGGTTGAGTAAAGAAGTCTTGAAATAAATTTACAATAAGAGTTAACATCATGAAGAGAAGATTTATATTGAAAGTCATATCACACATCAAAAGAGTATAAGAAGGCTTGTTGTTAAGCATTCCAGATTCATAGAAGATGTCAAGTGCATATTTGCATTACCAAACATATATCCCTTTGGTAGATCTAACAACTTCCAAATGAAGAAAAATACTTGACTTAACCTAAGTTTTTAATTTTGAATTTAAAATCTAGAGATATTTTGATGTCTTTATTACCATCCATGAAATTTTCAGCAAGAATGATATCATCTACACAAACAAGAAGAACAGTAAAAGTATGTGCAGTCTTTTTTTTATAAAGAATATTCTAAACTAAATTGAATGAATCTAATAGAACTAAGAAATGAGGATAATTTAGCAAATCACTATCTGCTACCTATTTTAAACCATACAAAGACTTAATTAACCTACAAACTTGATTTTGTTTAGGAGTTAATGGCTATAAGTCTCATATATCCACATGTATGAGATAAAAAATTCACAATATTAATATTACTAAACTTAAAAGACAATTTATGATGTTTGGCTGAATGATATATATCACACAGATTTTTCAAAATTAAAACAAACATAAGGAAAACTTATGCAAATTAGTTCTACAATATAATTTGAAGGATGGCCTAATTTAGAATGTCATATATCAATATCAATATTTTTATAGTTTAAAACAATGTTATTTATTAGATATTTATCTTCAATCAAGCAAACATAACCATGAACACAATATAATCCTTTATACATTTAAGCTAGACTTATCATCTTGGATATAAAACTGTCCTGTATATCTCACAAATTAGGAAGTGGTTCCATTAACAAAACTTGGGTCTTCATAGTGTATATCTCCCTAAAACCTTTTAAGAACCAAATCATATATTCTGAGTCTCTATATCCGACAAATACCCGTGACATATTACAACTATAGGTAATGTCACAAGTGCATTTTGGTATAGGTTTCAAGGACTCCAATTCTTCCCAAAGGATTTTTAAATTTTTATAAAACTTGGTAACATTCTTTGAAGCAAATTGAAATTGCGAAAATGATTACTTTTTGAGGATCGATTCTTTAAATCGTCCTGGAGATTCTTGACCAAATCTATACACACCACATTTTTCGTGATATGAGTTGATAGAAATTGTGATTTATCTATGAAAAAATCATGAAATTGCACCTCTTCCAAGTTTCAAACATACGAAATTGTCAAACATACCAATATTATTATATATAAACTTTAATTTATTCTTTAACAAAAGATATTTTTTTCATATTACAACTCCAAAAATGATAATTTTATTTATTCAGATGAGAAGTCATAAGACCAACTCAAGAATTTCTACTGAGATGTAAATAATATATACTCGGATGACGGATATAATAGTCTATGTCAAAATCTTCATAGTTGAAGAATCCATAAAGAAAGAAGAAGAAAAAAAAACCAAGAAAACAAGAAAAAAGCAAGAAGAATACAACCAATAAACAAATAAGAGGAAGACTTTTCAACTTGCTCTTATATCATAAAACAATTGATATACCTTCTTAACAATAAACTATGTTTATTCAACATCACATTCAAAAGCAAAGAGAATAAAAATAAAAATAAAAAAAATAAAATAAAAGAGAACGACCTAAGAACATTCTGATAAATAATCCATAAAGCAAGAACAATTTTTTTCACGGGCAAGAAAATTCAACCTATTATACTTAAGCACTCAACTTTGAATAACAAAGCAAGTTTACTCTTACATTTATTTACTTACTCTCTTAATAATAATAATAATAATAATAATAATAATAATAATATCCTCGTATTTACTCTCAGTGGATATTGAACTTGCAGCGGAAATCAAAGTGTGATACAATGAAATATCTCATGTCTGTTTAGTGTTTCACAGAGGGACCCTCTTTTCACTTCTTCCCATGTTAATTCTCTCTATATTTGTTTTTCTATCATCTTATACAGATGTTCTTCTTGTTTAATCCACTACCTCTCTTCTCTAATATGTTTTAGTTTACAGATTAAAGTTATTAAAAAATAAGTAAAACATAATTAAAACTTTTTTTATTTTAAAATTATAAATACAATGCATTTCCAAATAATTAATATTTTTAAAACGTCTTACAAATTCAGATTTATTATAATATGCATTACCTTTGCATCTATTATAATTTTAGAAAATTGTTAATGTAACTAACAGTGAACTGATTTGGTCCATCAATTCACTAAAATCAGTCTATAAAGAGAATTTTGGATATATAGTTTGAATAATGTTTTCATATTTTGATTAAATTTATTATTGCTATATATTCCCAAAAAAAAAATATTTAGTTAAGCATTCTTAGTCTCAAGTACATTATATCTGCTTTAAGTCCATGGGTGATAAAGATAAGGTTGGAAATACTTATAAAAACACTTAACACTCACGTCTGTAAATATGATACCAATAGAGTGACTTATATTGCAAAAAAAAAAAAAAGTCTACTTAATATTTTATTTTAAAAATACTTTGTTTACAACGCCTTAATGAATGTGATTGAACCAAATTGTATATGAGCATTAGTCATAGAAAAATTCTAATAGAAAATGGACAAATTGTTGAATATTCTCAAACCTTATAGTTTAGGAGTAGTGCACATTAATATTAACTGAGGATTCTTAGTTTGGTGGATGATCATTTTGATCATGTTTTCAATGGAGTTTTGTACTTTAGAATGATCCTTGAGTCTAAAAAGGACTATTAGGATTGCAACTTATTTGGTTCAGACCCTAAATATTGGAAAAAAGCATTTAATCATTCTCACTTGACAAATTATATATATAACAATAGAAAAAATTATAAAACTACGTGTTTTAAAGAAGACAAAGAGAAAATAAAATATAAGAAATTAAAAGAACATTACACATAATATAATATATATATTATATATATGAAGAAATACAGTGTTTCTGTAAATATATATAAAAACAAGTAAAATATACATGAATTCCAATGCTAACAGCAATTAGTATGATATGATGATAGGTATAGTGATGGGATTCAAGTTACAATGCACACACATTAAGTTTCTAATATTAAAAGAAAAGAAAAAGATAAAGATAAAAGTAATTTCCTGCAACAACAATTTTACTGAAGATTTATTTGAAGGAAGACAACGAAAAACAAAATAAGAGAAAGGAGCATTTACCAAAAACTGAAAATTTTATGCTGACTACTCAGGAACATGACTGGTACCTAGATTTGCCACCAATAATGCCCTGACATGAATGGATGCGGGATCAATGCATATGCATGCAATTTTATCACTCACCCATATATTACTAAAATGTCACATCTTCTTTTTCATTGTTTTCTATCAATTTTTTTTTTCTATTGAATCTTCTACGTCATTCCAATGCTTATCCTCTATCACATGAAATATACAGCACACAAACAATATACAAATTATTTTTTTTCTCACATTCCGAAATTGGGAGGTTTCCAAAGGTACAGTGGTAGTTCAAGTCCTTAATTGCTTGGACATAGTTAACAGTGTGCCGGAAAATTGAGTTAGAATTCGTTGAGGTGGTCCATACAAAAAGCAACTGTTATTACCTACTAGTACTTTTATTAAACACTTCAATTAGTTTTGTTGAAGTATTAGTCTTATTTACTGAAACCGTACAAACTGTGTTTTAGAATCAAATCTAACTAAAAATAGACGTAAGTATTAAGTTATAGTTATATATATAAAATGTTTTACCTATAACATAATTTAGATAGAGAAAAATATGAATTGGGAAAATGTTGAGTTTGCAGAGTTTTCAAGTCTGTCAAAATGACTTGAAGAAACATGAGAGCAGTCTACATATAGCATAAAGTGAAAAATTTGAAGTTACAGAGAAAGAAATAAAATAAATTCCTAGAAAAATTAGGTAGGAAATTAAGGAAAAGAACTGTAGGTAGCTACAAAATACCCGAAGCTCCACCGGAAGGTTCCTAGTCTAGGAGGAGATTAGATGAGGTGTGTGAAGTAGGGACCCATTGCTGATGGATCAAGTAATCCTCACCGTTGGATGATGGAACATCGAACATCATGTTCTGCTGATGCTGCAGGTGCAGCAACTGCTCCTGCTGGACCCTCACCATTTCCTTCTGCCGCCGCAGCTCCAACACTTTCCGGTGCGAGTTCGAGTGCTTTGTCAGCACAAAAGTTGGGCTTGCGGCGGGCCTGTACTCGGGCACCAGCCTCCCGGACTTGTACCTCACGCCGCATGCATTGCAGAGTGTTTTTGGGCCCATGGGCCCGGTCCGCCACTGCGGCGTTTTGTCCGTTGCGCAATGCAGACACTTCCGACCCTCGCTGCAGCCCTCGCTCACATCCCTCCTCCGCGGCGCCACCTTCTTACCGGACTCCGAATGAAAAGACTCCGACACGGTGTTCGGAGAGAGCACAACGAGCCGCGATGTCCAATTGCATGGGGGCCCACGAGTCCGCTTACTCCTCGCCTTGCCCGGAACCGATACTTGCGGGTTGAATAAACCCGGGTTCGGCTCACGCGTTTCCGATGTGGCATCCTTTTGCACTCCGGCGCCGGATATCAGCTGCAGCTTCTGTAAGTCCTCGCTCGAAAAGGATTCCTCAGCGAATTTCGACAGCCATTCCAATTCAGCAAGATCATCGTACTGTCAACACATAATTCATCTTTCTTATTATCTCCGAAAAAATTATAATGTTATTGAAAGAAAATGAAATGGGACATTAACAACAGGATGTAATAAGGACAAATTGGACGTGGCATGAGAATTGAGAGAAAGAAAGAATTAAATTTATTAAAATTAGAGTTTTGGGGTGGTGGAGAGAGTGTAGAGTCACACATAAGCAGCAATTGGGTTTGTTAAGATAACACATGTATAGAGTTTGGAGAGACGTGTGTACCGGGACAGAGAGGTCACCGGAGAAATGGGCATCGGTGGGAGGGAAATTGGAGTTGGTGGTGGTGGTGCCGAGGGTGGTTAGGGTGGGGGAGTGGTCGGTGGGGAGAGAGTCGAAGGTGGTGTCGGTGAGGGGAGGGTCGTCGTTGTTGGAGAAGTCGAAGAAGTCTTCAACGAGGAAGTGGTCAGTGGCGGAGGCGTTGGCGGTGGAGGGAGCGATGTTGTCGGAGGGGAATTGAGGGTAGAAGGTGTTCTGGAAGAACTCTTGAGCTTCCATGGCTTTGTGGTTGTTGTGGAGGGAGGGTTGAAGGAAAATTATGGAGAGGGTGAAGTGAGAAAGTATAGGGAGTTCAAGACACAAAGTGTGACAAAGTTGTGGTTTTGAGTGGTGAGAGAGAAAAGCAGAAGAGGGTTTATTTGCGTTTAAAGGGGACAAACGGACACCTATATGGGACTCCTCTTTTTTTAATTATTTTTTATTTTTTCTCTCTTTTGCCAAGGTAAAAAAAAAAAAAAAAGTCTTCTGTCCTAAAAATAATAAAGCGTAAAATATAAATAATAGGAGACTTTAATTGAGTTAAAAGAAATTGCAAGAATTTGTCATTCAAGTTACTTTGCTTATTTGCTGGTCCCTTTTCTTTTTCTTTTGAACTCAGTTTTAGTTTTGCAAGTTTTCTCTGGGTTTCGTAATGTAGGGTTCTAATACATTTTTTTTTTTTTTTTTGCGTTACTTTAACATAACAGGACAAAATAATAATAATAATAATAATAAGGATATACATACTTGTGTATCATTGTTTTAAATTTAAAATGTTACATATACTCTTTTATATATGTTTATGTAATATATAGTGATCATTTTTCACGATCACATATAATAAATCTTCAATATAATCAAATCAGTGTGTTAATCAATCAGTATGCATATATAAGAAACTGCAAAAAAATAATAATAGTGAGATATGTAACATGCACTTGTTTAATTTTTTATTTGTTAATTGTTGTTCAGTATACTTCATGAGGTACTTAAGATAGATAATGTATGGTTAAAATTAGAAATATTTACAGTGAATGAGACTGCACTCACGAGCATCCCCTCTATACTTGAGAAAAAGACATGTAGTAACCTGAATAGTTATTTGTAAGAATATACATGTGTCAAAAATTTTATGTATATATATATATATATATAATAATTTTTATTATTTATCAAACTAGTACTATTAAATATTAAATTAAGTTTGATATTAATAGATCAAGATGAATTAAATATAATAATAGAATTGAAAGATTATATAATTATAAAATATCATTAATATCTCTAGTCAAAGTCTAGATGGACATAATAGTTAAATTTATGAATATTTTGTGGATAGTTATTCAAACATACTACACAAACAGAAATATCATTTACTATAAAAAAAATCTTAACTTTAAATTAAATCTTAATTGTGATTCCTAACTAAATATTAGTTTTTGTGTGAAGACAGACTGTACATTATAAAAAGTACAACTGTTAAACTCTAGCATGAGGGCTACCTTTGAAGATGGAGAGCTAGTTAATTAAATATGGTAAAGGATAAAGGGATATAGTTGTCACTTTAGTTTGCGTCAAACTAAACCCATTTGAGAGTGATAGTGCAAGTTTATAGCTGAGGGTAGAACATTTGTGTCCAAGTATTCAACAACGCATTTGCCAGCCTTTTCTTTTGAATTTTTCTTTGCTTCTTGGGAACTGGGTTTCTTTTTATTATCATTCTTCAATTTTCTCAGATGCTCATCATATACTAATATATAATAGTGTTATATGTTGTCAATTAACTAATTATTATATATTTTAAAACACTAATGAACTGTTGTTTCTAACACAAGAATCCTGTAAGACAAGAAAATTATTATGTGGTCCACCATATCATTTATCTTAGCAGTCAATTTTTCAAGTGATAAGCAGCCACGTTCCTTGATTCATGAGAATAAGTTAATAAAAGGTTGCATCATGTCATAAATATCGCCTTATAAGAATCTCTTCTTCTTTCTATGCATGTCAATGGATTTTGTTTAGTTGCCAGGGTTACGAAGGAATAAACATGGTAAACCAAATTAGGGTATGGAAATTTGTCAAATTAACAAACAGGAGTAAAATCTATAACCATAAAAGAATAGTAAAGAAAATAAAACTATAACACAAGAGACAACAAAAAAATGTAAAGAAAAAGCATAGATGGCAATATGATTCTTTTTTCAGAAGCTTTTTACTAATTAAACAAAAAGTATACGAGTTTACTAAGCACAATTTACAATACCTAAAGAGTCATATATTGTAAACAACTTTTTAATCATTTGACTGCTGCACATGTAAAAGTAAAGAACGAGTTAATTAATGCATAACTATTACATCTTATTAAATGTTATTTTTGTTGCTCTCTTCTCCAATTTTACAAGCCAGATATCTCTTCATACAGTTCCAAGTTTCAATTTCGATCTTGGGACACAGTTTTTCATTTCAGATTTCGGCAAGTTCCAAAGTTAATATTGTGGGGGTTATTGTGGAAAAAAATGCATGAAAACTACAAATAAATAAAACAATTTTATTAATTGTCCTATCCTCCAATTGATTAAGAATTCGGCTAGAAGAAACAATACACGTTTTTTTTTTATTCCAATAGACAAACCTAGCTACCTGTGCAAGTGCAGAGGTAACATGTGATCTATCGCAATTCAATTGTTTTTATATGTTTTATACGTTTAAGTCTATTTTTTTTTTTAACTTTCTTCTGGTTATGTTAATTTTGTAAGGTAAGGTTTCTGTAACTTTTGATCATACTTTTGATCATTTTCTTAAAATATATATTCTAATGCCGTTTTTTTTTACAAGGAATAAGAAATAAGGCTCCTTACCAGCTCAACAATTCTTAAAAAGGGACAAGTCAACAATTCTGTTATTGCTTACGATAATATTGTAAATTTATTTATTTTTATCCTTATTCTTTTATTTTCAGTAATGTTAGTAAAAGACAAACAAAGTCTATATTTTATTTAATCTCTTTATTTTTTTTTCTTTTGATTAGTTTTGGTCTTAAACAATTCTATGATAATTTCGATTAGTAATATCATTTTGTGTTTAGTATCTAAATAGATATTTTTATGTTTATAGTTTAAGTTTATTGGACATTATTAACTATTTCTTCAACATTTACAATTCAATGGTTAATTTATTACTCGACTTTTTAAAAACAAAGTAATTTTTTTCAATTTTTATAGTAAAGTAATCAGGTCTCTGTTTTATCTAATACACTGACTAAATTTCTTATTTCCAACTTTTAGTTTTACTTGATTACCCCATATGGTTTCAAGCCTTTAATTAATATATTGGTTGAAAGTAAAAAACAAAAACAAAATGAAGAGGAAAAGGAAGACATGCATGTGATGTTGACGTAAGTGTGAACCAATTCTGATGTCTTCTGCCACGTGGCATCCACCGACAAGTGAAAGAGTGTGAAAAACTGTGAATTTAGCATGACGAGAATCCCTATGCAGCCACGAGCCTTCTACTCTCGTAGAAATTAATGAACAATGGATAAGGTTGTGGTTTTAATTACTTTATTGCTTTAATTATAAGAAAAATCTCATCATTTAACAACCATGATATTTGTATGTCAAGTGGGCTACTTCATCTTTCATTCATACCCCTTACATATTTGTTTAACTTACGAAATTCAAGCCTAAAATTTAAAAAAATAATATCAATTACAGTAAATAAATAAATAAATAAGAAATATGTAATTATGTAATATAATTACATGATAAATAGGTTTTATGAAAGTAAGTAAGAAATAACGATTGGTTCAGTTTTTTTTAATTATTATCGTATTAATGGTTAACAATCTCGTGATAATAATAATTTATAATCATTAATTATAAAAAAAAGTAAAAACAATTTTATCTATAAGTATTGTTTTTTCAATCTTTGTTTCATAATTAAAGGTAGCACCAGAATTATTCTGAATCAACAGTAAATTAGCATGCTTTGCAATTCAAATTTTTATATTGTTTTACCACTGTACTGAACCTTTTGCTTAGACGTTATCTAGATATACTACATGCTCGAGATAACTACATGCTCTATTAACGTTAAATATTTCGTGTATATTTGTGATTTAGTGTCTCATATATAGCTCATTTGAAACTAAAATGTATTTTCAAACCAATTTTGTATGATTTAAAATTATAAAATTAATAACTACTGAGAAATAAAATACATATTATACAAAATATAGTAAATAGGAGTACTAAGCTTAGAAACCTGATTTAGTAAAAATCGTCTTATTGAAATACTAATATTGCTTCTCATAATATAAATACTGTTTAATGAAATTATTAGGCCTTTCTACAATGGATATTGTGGATACACACTAATTAGATATTATAATAATTGTCAATTATTTATTTGAATAATGCATTAAACTAGTAGGGTAGATGGTAACGTTTTATAATAATAATAATAATAATGATAAATTATTATTATTATTATTATTATTATTATTATTATTATTATTATTATTATTATTATTATTATTATTATTATTATAAGAAATGTATGCGAAGAATGAAGATTATATCAACCTTAATTATGACCCATACCTATGGTCACATGAGAAAGCAAAGAGCAAGTTAAATTTTTAAAATAAAAAAGATGTAAATTTATCTAGTTAATTTCAAATATTTAAGTTATTTTAATTTAAATTTTTGCTCAAAAACTAAAAAGTATAACAAAAATGTGATATATAATTAATGTGTCACCTTTTTTACTTAAATATTCTATTTTATTGGCATAAATTACTTATATATCACATGTACGTTGTACAACTGTGTTAAGTATAGAATAGAATTATTTGAAGTTAATTCAATTAATATAACAATTAAAAACAGGACAAAAGAAAAAGAAATAAGTTAAAGTACGATGATGAATAGTGCAATTAATAAAACCATCAAATTTTGTATAAGTAAATAACCAATTACAGATATAAATTAACAACCTGTGTGGAGTGGTAATATAGGACACACTGTAATTATATAAATTGAAATAGAAGAATCAAAACATATGAAAAAAGTTAGAACATAAGATATATGTATATTAAGAATTTGGTATTTAAATTTGAGAGGGATGATTATGATTATTTAAGAGGCGTGGGCACAAGGTGCACGTGATTGAGAAGGATGGGTAGTGTGTCACTGTGTCAGCCACCATGTGAGTGCTTGGCTCGTGTCAAAAGCCAAAACAGACGGTGGTCAATCACACGTGGCAAGAATCTATTTGTCTCAACCTTTTTTTTCCTTAATTTTAAATATCCTATACGAGGCTACCTTAACGTGAGACCACGTGCCTATCTGCCACGTGAGTTCGGTTACGATGTTCTTGCTTTTTCTCACTCACACCACTGCTTACATATTTAATAAATCAATTTCTTTTATACTAATCACCTTTCACATTCTCCATTATTCAATTCAAAATCCTTCTTTAATCATACTCTATTTTACAAATTAGATATTACATCATTTGGAGATCTATCTATTTAATTTATCTTTATTCTTACTAATCAATTTTTAGATTCATATATGAAAGTTTTGCTTAATTTCCTACTTTTATGTTAAGCACAGTCTAAGTCTAAAGTATGTCCAACCCAACAAAATCAAAGATTATGAACAGGCTGTTCGATGAGAAAATGTGCACGATTGTATTATGCACAATTTGACACTGGTTTTGTGCACGATCATGTAACTTGGCACCATGATCAAAAGAGAGTTTGTGTTTGAAGTTAATTCCGACTTTTATGATCCAGTCACATGGTTTTAGGGAAAAATGTTTTAAATATCCCTACTCTTGGTTCAGACGCAACTTAATGAAGTTTCTATTCTTGGTATTCAAAACTCGTTCACATCCAACAATTAATATACAATAAGATCCTATTTTTCCCCTCTGGTATGTTTCAAACCTGCATAGTTGAAAGGGGATTTTCTTGTACAATGAAAAGTTTGGTTTGAACTTTGTTTCATGTGATTTGATATTCTTTCAATTAGGTTTGTCTAATGGTTTTGTGTGATTTTCAATATTTGATATACCTTGACATTGTCTTAAAACAATTAATACATTTATAAAGTAAGTAAAACTAAACATTTGTAATGTAAATCACTCCCTTACATAAAGAGTAGCTACTGTTAAATGTTTGTAGCAATCATTTACAAATAGTAGTTAATATAAATCTTCAAAGAACTGGCTAAAAATCTTATAAAAAACATGAAAGTAAAGTCAAATTAATGTCCTAATAAGTTTGTTGATAGTTGAAAATTGTTTATAAATGTTGGTTGTTTTTGGTATTTTGGGTTTGATTTTCATTGCTTCCTTGACAATTAAGCATTCTAATCAATCGTTGTCAGAAATATCAAACATCTAACACCTGACAATGATCAAACCATCTTCTTCACACGATTCTCACAAAGTTTGAAATATCCAATTTTAGTGATTATCGACAACTACATTTGCACAGCAAACAATATACTAACGTAATAAAAGTTTGTTCAGTTAGTGAGTGAAAGTATATTAAAAATTTAGGTTCAAACCTTATCTATATGAACCAACAGTATTTATGTTATTTATTAACTTTTTGGTCGAAATTGGCCTTAATATTATTTGTTATTGCTTATATAGATTAATAGTATTTGCTACATCAGTATTAATACTGACAAAGGCGGCTCAAGATTTTAGAAGGCTTAAAGTGAATAAAAATTTGAGGTTTTTTTTAAATTAAGAAAATAATTAAGATTATGATATTTTTATCTAAAATTTATTTTTTAAACTTTTTGTGATGCAAAATTATCTATTAAATTATCATAATTAATTTCATTTAAAAAATCTTTTTCAATAAATAATAAAGCTAAATCTTTTTCAATAAATAATAAAGTTAATTCGTTTAATATTTGTTGAGACATTGTTATCTTAAATAAGATTTTATTAGTTTAAGTTTTGGAAAAACTCTTTTCAGCTGAAGCAATTGATACTGAAATTGTTAACATTATTCTATATGTTATATATACATTTGGAAAATAATTTATTCTTTTTATATAATTAAGAATGTCAATTGGTTTATCATTTTCCAATCCTATAATCTCCTTTAAGATATTTAATTCTGAAAATAAATCTGAGCCATCAAGATCCAATAAATCATCATGTTTCAAATACTTTTCAAGGTTTAACCATTTTTCTTTCAAAAGTACACAACCCAATAACTTTAAAATTTTAATACTAAACAAAAAACCAAAAATATCTTCATATATTTTAAATTGTTCAAATCTATTTTGGAGTGTGGTAATTTCTTTATCTATAATATATAAAAAAATAATCAATTCTAAACTACTCTTGAGGTAATTTAATAATTTCATTCTCAATATTTTTATCAAATTGTTTTTTTTACCACTGGTTCTTCTTTCATGAAACTTAGGCTCTACACCCATTTCAGAAGCAATTTCTTTGGCAGAAATAAATGCATTTTCAAATCCATTTTCTCTATATGTTTCAAAAAATGAAAGAAGACCTTTTAATTGTTCAATGGCCATATTAATACACATATCTTTTGATTGTAAATTTTTACTAGAGTTAAATACAAATAATATATCATACCAAATAGTCATGCCTAACAAAAATTCAAAATTTTCAGGTTCATAAGTTGTTAAACACTCAACTTCACCTTTTATTTTAGGATCATCATTAGTTTCAACTAGTTCAAATAAAGCATATCTTATTTGTAGAGCTTGAAATCGTGTTTGAGACAATGATTTAAAAGTTAAGTTATGTATATGATTTTGTAAAATTTTCCATCTTTTTGTAGAAGAAGAAAATAAAGTATAGATACAATGTAACACTTCAGAGAAAGATGTAGCTCTAGGACAAGAGTTTGTCATACCAAAAAGTACTAAGTTTAAACTATGATAACCACAACCACATGCACTATAAAATGCTTTAGGATTAATATAATTTGTAACTTCTAAATTATATTCCTTGAATCTGCACAAATTATTTTAAGATTAATTAAACAATAATAAAAAATAAAATAAAAATTGGCATCAATTGATCAATCTCATATTATTTTATTTTTATCTAATATTGATGAACTCAAAAGGAGCAAAAGTGAACACAAACTCTTCCTCAATCAATCTACTACTCCAAGTCTCCAAGTAAAGACATGCCCATAAATCCACAGTATAGAATGATGAAATATGAAATGAAACAAATTTGAAATTGGAAACAAGTTAAAAAATATTATGGAAGCAAGAAAGAGACTAAGGAAGAAAGGAGATAAGTGAAGAAAGAATGAGAGAAATGGAAGAGTCAAACAATGATAGGACAGACATATAAAGAGATGATATAAATCCGTTGGAATATAGAAAAGAGATAAATTAGAAAATTTTTTCATACATAACTTGACTATTCAACTTTTTTTTTAAATATTATTATTTTATTATAAGAAATGTTCAAAAATATTATTCATTAAATAATATTTATAGTACTAATATAAATTTAAAGTCATTAAATAATATTTTTAACATCAGTGTAAAGTTTAAGTCAGTTAAGATATTTAAATTTTTAATTAAAATTTTGTTAGTATAATTTTAAAATTAAATATTTTTATTTTATTTTATAATAATATATGAGTATTAAATTTTTCTGAGGCCTTGAAACCTAAAGCGTATTAAATTTTTTTGAGGCCTTTCAAGCTTTGAGGTTTAAAGCGATTGCTTTATCTGCTTGAGCCTTGAGCCATCCCTGAATACTGAACAACCTGATGCATGAAAGAATTGTACAGAATACAGTTCAATGTATTTCTAAATATGTTACAATTAATGGAGAATATTTCTCTTTCATTCTTATTCTATATATGTAACCTTATGCATGCACCTGCACTTGTCAAGCCATAGTGATGCTCTAGAAACATATTGTAAGAACAAAGACAGTAATGCAAAATACAAAGGCTGGCAGTGACAGATACGTAAGCTTGAGTGAGAAGCAGAAGTCTGAGATATTTTGTTTCCTTCTATATGTACCTCTTTTTTTGGCTAACTTGTACTTGGCCCCTTCTTTGTCAATTTTCATTTCAACATGCAAAGCAAAAAATGTTTCTTCTTCAATCCTCAATGCTCTACCATTTTTAACACTTTAAGCAACCAAAGTTGTGTCACTGTATAAATCTCCCACCCTTTCTTTTTGTTATTGCTTTTCCTTATGTTTTTGTTGCTTCTCACATTGACAAACAATTTTTTTTCTTACAACTTTGACAATCAATCATTTAAACTTGGAGACCTGTAAAATGTATATATATAAGTTATTTTATTATATTAATTAACAAAAATAAAGCCTGTCAAGGTTGAAAATAAATATTATTATTTTTTATGTTCAAATATGTTGAACTTTTATCATATTTTTTCAATAAAATAGTTTTTTGAAACAAACTTTAAAATCATATATAAAACATTTCAAAAACTAATGAAAAGTTACATATTATTTTTATATATTTAATAAAAAGATAATAATCATTATCAATAATTTTATGAAAAATAAAATTGTAATATAATAGAGATATTTATTGGATTGGATAACTTCATCATTATTAAATTCAAATCAATGTAATGAAAAACAGACTGGATGGGATTTTCTATAAAATAGTAAATGATTTAATTTAATTTATTATTCTATTAATTAGATACTTTTTTTTAAATATTAAGTTACTTAATTATTCAAATATTTAATAATATAATCTATTTTAAACAAATTACTCTAAAATATCTAAAAAATATATTTTAATGACAAATTTGAGTAAAGAAAAAAAATTGTAATTCAATTACTTTAACTCAATTTAACATGATCAAAAGTGAATTGAGTTGAACTAGGTCTAATAAAAAAAATACAAACTGAATTCAATCTGACATTTTATTAGGCTGAGTGATGAATTTGTAAATCCATTCAACCTGACCTATACATATCTCTCATAGATAAAAATTACATTTACTACACCTTTGGTTAAATTAATTTAGATGAATTTATTGTAAAACAGGATATGGTTAAACTAATTTGGATGAATTTATTATAGAAGAGGATAGATTGTGGTGGATGGATTCTGTTTAGTTGACTTAATTTGAAAAGATGGATTAGGAGGGATTTGCAGGATGACATCTTCAGTCATGGGAAGAGATTTGAAGGATGTAGATGAAAATTACGAAATAGCCATTGTAAATGAGGTAAAAATTACGAAATATCCTTACAAGTGAGTCATGACTTTGGAAATTACTACCTTTAAGTGGGTTTCCGTTTGTCATGTGCACTGAAGCATGCTGATAGGTGCAGCTTTGTATAGCCTGTGAGATTCCTTTGCAATTATTAGCCTTAATATTGTAATAATATATATATTATATATGAAAATTAAACTGATTTATATCTATTGAACCATAATTCTTCAAATAATTGATTCCAATAATGATATATATTTTTTTCATTCATAATACTCATTTTTTCCAAAATAGCTATAATATGATTAATCTCCCTTCAATTTACCCATACTCAATACAATCTATCCATTCATAATTAAATTATTGATTTAAAATAATTAAATCGATAAAAATTGTTTACTTTATAAAAGAAATAATAAAAGTATATTATATATGCTATGTTATTTTCTATTTATTCTTTTTTTTTATTTTTTCATCGATCAAAACATGTTTACTTGATGTTTAATTGAAGAAAATAAGGAAAACATATATTTTTGTCTCCTTATTTGATTCAATATTTATGATGAAATTTAGGAAAGAATATGTTATTTAAAATATTTTTTATTCATCTTAAAAATAGTTTTATTTTTTTAAATATAAAATTATTAAAACACAAAAATAAGGATGTTCATGGGTTGGGTTGGATAAAATCATTATCAATCTATTGAAAAATAATTTTATATATTTAAAATCATTATCAACATATATCTAGTTAAGTTGATTCAGTTTCTATATTTTTTATATTAAAGTCAATTTAATCCAATTCATTTTAATTTTTTACTATTTTATTCTACAAGAGTCAATTAGTAATTTCAGAAATATATCAATTAAAAAAATTAAAACAAATTTATAATATTTATCAAATTATTCCCAAACTTTCATAACCATTCTCTTCAAATCCCTTCAAATCTTATCATGTATCCATTAATCCAAACAATCTTACCATCCACACATAATACACTTAAATCTTTTCTCTCAAATCCACTTTGCCAACCAAACAAAGCCTTAATGAATAAGTTTTAAAATGAAATTTGAAAGATATTATCCTTCCTCCTTTAAAAACAGAGATTGTAAATTTTAGTAATAAAATGAAAACTCAAAATATTAAAACAGTTTACTTAAATAAATATAAATAATGGATGAAAAAGGAAGGTAAAAGGAAAAGTATAATTTATTTTATGCTTATTTGCAGCAAATAAGAAAAATATCGGCATCTTTACTTGATAGTTTACAAATTTATGTAATTTGAACAGTGTTTAATAATGATCCGACCATTTCAGCTGTTCAAATTATGTTTTTTAGTTAATTATATAAAAAATAATAATACGACAGTTTCTTAATATCTTCTCTCAGTTTGTTACTATTGGGTGATCATTTACTTAAAAGATCCTATGAAAAATTATTTAAATTAACAACGTATTAATCAATTATTTTGTCACAAAAAAATATCGATTATTTATTGTTCGTACCAACTTTATCAATACCTTTTTTTTTACTTTATTTTCAGTGCTGATATATGAAACAAAAATTAAAAATATTAGGTACTTATAGTTCTATTATTTAGTTCAGCAAAAGCAAATTACTATTCAACAAGAAGATATGTGCACAGATTACAGAGAACGAAAGGCTTTTTTCTTTTTCTATTTAAAGGCCGAACAGTAGTTTAAATGTGGAAGTGATAAATGGGTTTAGGTGCATTGCATTAGCCCATTATCTATTGGGCTACACTACCTTTTGGGTCCATTTGATGTTCCCTAATGATATTAGACGAATACCACAAATAATTGACTTGGAGCTCCTACCCCCTAAGTTACGGAATGATAAAAATTGTTTTTCCACTTTTTAAATTAAATTGAACTATATAAATAGCATTTTTTTTTTGTAAACTGTAAGATAGAAGCAAACAAGACTCTCTTTTCTTTTCAATTTAATAGAAAAGTTAATCAATTTTTACTTATTTTTCTCTTATTGAAACAATGTTAAAATTAAAATATTTTAATATTAAAATTGTTACGTGGCATTAATTGTCTTGTGAGGTAGATGAGGTGAATCAAATCATAATAGTAACATTTGAGTTATTATACTTTTAAATAAAAAGAATTTCATTCTCATTATTAGTTATAATTTTATAGTTAAGTGTTTCATCTAAAGTTTGATTCTCATTGAAACAATCTCTTAAAAGACTTAAATACTCTTAAATAGAAAGAGATACACTTTAATTATCAATTATAACTTTTAATCTAATATCTCATATATATATATATATATATATATTGTTAGCACCAGTGAATAACTAATTGTATTTGATGAAGCCAACCATGTGTGAAGAAGTTCAAGACCTATGATCATATGTGGAATGCACGAAGATTCATGAAGATTTGAAGCTTAGTCTAGAACTTAGGAATGTGGTTGAGGCAAGTATGATTCAACTTAGCATGATGTGCATTTGTTAATCATTAATAAGCTCAAACAATTTAAAAAGCTGATTTAAACAAATGTTTTTGAAATAATCACAAAAATCAGATTTTTGTATTTTAAGCAACTGTTTTAACCGATTGAGAAAAACAGTCGACTGTTTGACAATCGACTGAAAT